>OBLO01001676.1_pt1 | contig 18718 bp, 20 predicted proteins | sample 1519401 | NCBI WGS metagenome assembly OBLO01 (sample SAMEA2602897, study PRJEB22501) | metagenome | reverse complement strand
CACCATACCTCTTCCTATTGCTCATCATTCAGACTTTCCCAGAAGGCTTTGACCGGCTTCTGACCCCTGATTCTCTTTGCCGCGCACTCAGTTTGAACTCCGGGAGCATTTTTCCGCGTCGATCGCCAGCACGAACATCAGCACCCGCAGTGCGTTCACCGGATTGACAATATCAAGAACATAGGTGTCCGTCATATGGAATATTTCTTTTGAAATCACCGCTACCTGCTCTCCTGCTGCCCCGGTAATGGAATAATCCCATTCCAGAAAGCTGCCCTCTACATGCCAGCCACAGCAGTCGATATCATAGCGGGGTTTGAAAAAGGACAGCTCCTTGCTGATACATCCAACGTAGCTGCTGCCCTCATACAGTTCAAACTTCGGCAGCCAGGTCAGGATTTTTTCTTTGACCGTCCCCAGCTCCTGTCCTGACGCATCGAAGACTTTCAGGCAGTGTCCCCAGGAAAGCTGCCCTTTTACCACATACACTGTATTGCCGTCTTCATCGTAAATATCGTAACTGTCAAACCACGAAAAAAATCTCTGCTGAAATAACAGTTTCATACCCCAGCTCCTTTCCGCTGTTTCTCATTCTAAGCTGTTTTTTCCTAAAAGCTGCTCTGTCCAGGTTTTTTCAGAAAATCCGGTCAACACCGTTTTCTCTCCGACTACGAGCGGACGCTTCACGAGCATTCCATCCGTCGAAAGAAGCTTTAGCTGCTCTTCTTCGGACATTTCCAGCAGCTTATCCTTTAATCCCAGCTCCTTATAGAGCATTCCGCTCGTGTTGAAGAATTTTTTCAGCGGCAGTCCGCTCTTTTCATACCACGTTTTGAGTTCCTCATAGGTTGGATTCTCTTCTTTGATCGCGCGCTCTTTGTACTCCACGCCGTTTGCATCCAGCCATTTGAATGCTTTCTGACAGGTGGTGCATTTTTTATAGCATAATACTGTTATCATGTTGTTCTCCGTTTTTGAATGTTTTCATCATAGGCTCCTGACACGGCTCACGTCCGCACTCGAACTCTGTTTCACTCCAGAAAATGAATCCGCTCCGGATGGAAGCGATCTTCCTGCGCGCGGCTTTCCGCCGGATATCCGAGCGCAAACAGGGAAAATACCGCCACCTCTTTTGGCAGCTCCAACAGCTTATGAACTTCCTCCATCTGTTCTTCCATCGGAGCGATTCCGATCCACACACCGCCAAGCCCCTGTGCATCCGTTTCAAGCCACATGTTTTCCTGTGCAATCGAAAGGTCAATCTGCGCAAAATCCGGAGCAATCAGTCCTTCCTTCCGATATACAGGCACGATTACGACCGGCGCGCTCGCTGCACATCCCGCATAGGGTGTCGCTTTGGAAAGCGCTTTAATCTTTTCCGGATTCGTCACCACATAAAATTCCCACGGCTGCTGGTTACACGCGCTGGGTGCCTGCATACCCGCCCGCAAAATCTGCATCAACTTTTCTTTTTCCACCTGTTTGTCTTCATACCTGCGAACACTGATTCTGTGAAAAATACTGTCCATCGTTCCTCCTTCTCCTGCTGCCACATGTTTGTATATCTATAATTGACGGATACTCTACGACGGATTTTCCCATCGTTCTGAAGCTATTTTACCATCTTATAAAATGAAATCCAACGAATGACTGTTAGATTTGTCTATTTTACATAACAATAGTAATAATTATCATTATTATTTCCGGTTCGGAATCTCCGAAAGTATTTCATCGGCTTTTCGGATCACTTCTCCCGGAACATTCAAAAACTGCAGCGCCGAACGAAGCGTCATTTCCGAAGTGAGCAGGTTTTCTTTCTGTTCTGCAGAAGCCACTGTAAAATAGGCTCCTGAAAAAGCATATTGCGGTCTGACCCATGATTACTCGGCCCCCTGATTCCTTATGAGCCACGCAAACCCTTTCGCTGTCCGGATTCCGGCATCTTTGAAGTGATTTCCCGGATTCCATTCCAAAATCGTTCGGATTTTCTGCATCTTTAACAGATTATACCCTTCCCGGATACAGTCCCCAACGGTTGCCATCAGCGGATTTCTGGTTCTTTCTTCACGGTTTCCCAAACTCAGATACACCGACTTTGCTCTCATATCGTGTTCTTTCATATATTGCAGAAATCCCGGAAACCAGACAGACGGAGATACTGCTGCAACACCTGCAAAGATATCCGTCTGATATGCCGCCAAAAGAGAGAATAACCCCGCCAGCGAATATCCACCGATATAATACGTTTTTCTGCGATCCACACATTGACCTAAAAGAAATTGCAGCAGCTCCCCCGCACCGTCTCCGAAGCCCTCGCTGCCAAAGACTGCAGACGCCTCCCAGGGCGAAAGATCCTGATTCCAATTGTCCACTTTCACCGCAATCAACTGAAAGTCTGCCTTTCCCTGTTTTCTGATCTCGTTTAATTCCGTTTCCATCTCCTCCAGATCATGATCGTCTACCGGCTGAATCAGAACTGTGGAAGCGGAGAGATTTCCGTAGTGAACTATCTGCATCGCGTCCTCCATTTCTTCTCTTTTGCACCCTTCCTGCAAATACACCGTCAGAAAGAGCAAATAAACTTGCCCATCAGAAAATAATCCGTACTGACATCCAAATTTATCAAGATAGCTCCACCTTCTCAGTCGGCCATGATTTTCTGAGTGCCGCATAGGAAACCAGGAAGTTTGCAAGCCAGCCTGCCGGCACCGCAAGCCAAACGAAATCAATGCCAAAACGCGGTGCACAGATCAAAGCCACGGACAGGCGAATCGCAAGGTTTACCATGTTGGCAATAAGGAATGGCCGCATGATTCCGAGTCCGCGCAGAACTCCATCGGTCGCCATTTTAATTCCCATAAAGATAAAGAAGTAACCGAGCCATCTCATATAATCCCCAGACACCTGATAGGCCAGGGCTGTTCCGTCTTTTCCAAGGAATAGCGAGGAAATCTGCGTGTGCAGCGTTTCAATAACAAGGAAAGCAAGCGCCGCAAAACACATATCCAATACTAATGCTGCGTGGTAGCCTTTTTTGATGCGCTGGGTTTTGTTTGCGCCAAGGTTCTGGGAAACATACGGCGAAACCGCATTCCCGATGGACACGAAAATCAGGGAAAAAACATTCTCCACCCGCATTGTTGCCGCATATCCTGCCAGTGCCTGCGTGCCGAAGGGATTTACCACCGCCTGTACAATCATCATACCGATAGACACGGTAGACTGCTGGAGAACCGATGGAACAGCAATTTGAAGCATGGAACACAGCTCCCGCCCGTCAAACCAGGAAAAGGTACTCTGATACCGCCGCATCCGATTAAAAAAAATCAAAAAGGAAAGCACAGCCGAAATGCCCTGTGCGATCAAAGTTGCAAGGGCGGCACCGAACACGCCGAGCCCCAGACCGGCTACCATCCAAAGATCCATCCCAATATTCAGGATGGAGGAAAAGATCAGCAGCCCCAGCGGAATTTTTGATTCACCGATGGAAGTGAACATGGTAGAGAGAATATTGTACATGAACAAAAACGGAAAGCCCACAAAATAGACCCGCAGGTACAGCACTGCTTCCTTCAGAATATCGGCAGGAGTCTGTAAGCCGCTCATCATCCCATGGGAAAACCAAAAGCCAAAGACACCCAGGAGGATACTCAGAACCAAAAAGCTGATCAGAGATGTAGACACAATGGTTTTCATTTTGCCATACTCCCTGGCACCGAAATAGCGGCTCACAAGCACACCTGCACCAACACCAGCCCCCAGTGCCACGCAAATGAAAACATTGGTCAGAGCTGCACAGGCACCAACCGCCGCCAGCGCAGAGGAACCCACAAACTGACCGACGATAATGGAGTCAGCCATATTGTATACCTGCTGAAAAAAGCTGCCGAGAATCATCGGCATTGCAAAAACCGTCAGCGCTTTCAGCGGCGTATCGGTAATCAAATACTCCTCTTTTGACATGATCCTATATCCTCCACAACTTCCTGATTTTTATCTGACTGGATACTCTGTGTCAGAAACTGACCGTCCCGAAACAAAGCGTAGATCGTGTCCGGTTTTGACCAGGACCTGACCCAACCGGCTCACAGGATATATTCCATCTGCCGTTCCTTTGTTTTCATGCCCATTTTTTCGTAGAAGTGCTCTGCCGATGTGTTTCCTGTCCAGACGTTCAGGGTTACTTCGTAGCAGTCCAGTTCCTTTGCCTGTTGCTTCACATATTCAAACAGACTTTCCCCAATGTGCTGCCCTCGTGCCTGCTTGTCAACGCACAGGTCATCAATAAACAATGATTTAAAGGACACCATGTTGGTGGAAAAGGGCTGTTCCCTGAGCTGACAGAAGGCATAGCCCATGCACAAATCGTCCTCATCTACGGCAACATAGACCGGTTTATCCTCCTGCTTCAATAATTCCGTCAACTCGCAAAGGGTATATTTGGTGGTACCTGGTATAAAAATATCCGGGCGGATCTCTGCATGGATCTGCAATACCTGTCCCAACAGTTCAAGAATTCTTGGAATATCCTTTTTCTCCGCCTTGCGAATCTTCATTTCAAACTTATCTCCTTTACAATTTCGATTTTTCAGGTAAAAAATCTCCGGTTTTGACCGGGGTCTGACCCCTGATTTCTGCGGTCCTCGCCACTGGGATTTTCCCATCGTTTTGAAGCTATTTTACCATCTTATAAAATGAAATCCAACAAATTTCTGTTAGATTTGTCTATTTTGTACAATATTAGTAATAATTATCATTATTATTTCTACAGGTAATATGAGCCTTTTCTCTTTTAAAATCTGCCCGACAGGTATATACTGAAGCTATCAGCAGAGGTGCTGAATTTCAACGAAACGGAGGATACACAGATGTCAAAATTATATACTATTACCTTAAACGGAGTAACGGAGGAGGTTTATAACAAAGCGACGGATTACATCGAGAAACACGCGCTTCGCTTAAACTACAGACCGGAGGTGTCCACCATCGACGCTGAGTTCCCGGACGATATCGATCCTGCAAAGAGCCCCGAGCTGCAGGAAGCGTACATCCGCAACGTACAGCAGAGACTGTAAGGTTCGGATTCTGACGCGGGACGCTGCATGCGCCTGCAATGTGTGAAAACATACCATAAATTTCGAAAAAGAAAACCTCTCCCGCCGGTTTCCCGACTGCGGAGAGGTTTTTTCTGGTATCCAATAGAATGCGCGCTCTGCCATCTTTATCCAACCTTAATGCGACGTCCCCGTCCCTTATCCGATCTTAAAATCTCTGGCCGTATAAAATATAATTATCACAGAAATAAGGAGCTGCCTTTATGCCAAAGAAAATCATCCGTCGAAAGCACCGTCTTTCGTCTTTTCAAACTATCACATTAGGGTTTGCCGGGGTCATTTTGCTCGGAGCACTGCTGCTGATGCTTCCGATCTCCACAATAGCCGGATGTGTAACGCCATTCAATGAAACGCTGTTTACCGCGACCTCTGCCGTCTGCGTCACAGGACTTGTTGTTCAAGATACCGGAAGCTATTGGTCCGGCTTCGGACAGACGATCATTCTGGTACTGATCCAGATCGGAGGACTTGGCGTCATAACCGTAGCAGCATCGTTTGCGCTGTTGTCCGGGCGAAAAATCTCCCTGATGCAGCGCAGCACCATGCAAGACGCAATTTCTGCGCCAAAGGTCGGCGGAATCGTCCGTCTGACACGGTTCATCTTGCGAGGAACGTTTTTGATCGAACTGCTGGGCGCACTGGCCATGCTGCCAGTGTTTTGCCATGACTATGGATGGCGCGGCATCTGGATGGCAGTGTTTCATTCCATATCCGCATTCTGCAACGCCGGATTTGACATTCTTGGAACAGAAAGTAATCTCTATCCATCCCTTACCGGCTATGCCGGCAGTCCGACAATCAATATCACGATCATGCTGCTGATCGTAGTTGGCGGCATTGGTTTTTTGACATGGGACGATGTCTGTGAAAACAAGTGGCGGCTTCATCGCTACCGGATGCAGAGTAAGGGGATCCTTGTCACGACAGGGCTTTTAATTCTTTTGCCCGCCGCGTTTTTCTTTTTCACCGACTTTTCCGCGCTTTCTACCGGAAAGCGGCTGCTGGCATCTTTTTTTCAGTCCGTTACGCCGAGGACCGCGGGCTATAACACAGTAACGCTATCTGCAATGTCCGGTGCGTCGCAGGGCATAATGATCCTTCTGATGCTCATTGGCGGTTCTCCGGGTTCTACGGCAGGCGGAATAAAAACAACGACACTGGCGGTCTTGCTTGCCAATACTGCCGCAACCTTTCGTCAGCGGGAGAATGCTCAGTTTTTCGGACGTAGGATTGATTTCAGCGCTGTCAAGACCGCCGCAACCATTCTGACAATGTACCTTACACTGTTCTTTGGCGGCGCTGTTTTTATCAGCGTGTATGAAGATTTGACGCTTTCCGCATGCCTGTATGAAACGGCTTCGGCAGTCGGAACAGTGGGATTGACGCTGGGCATCACGCCGCAGCTGCATCTCCCTTCCCAAATAGTGCTGATCGTGCTCATGTATCTGGGCAGAGTCGGCGGTCTTACGCTCATTTATGCAGCGTTTTCCGGTAAAAAAATAAACGGCGCAAAGCTGCCGCAGGAAAAAATAATGATTGGATAAGGAGTCTTTACACATGAAAAACATTTTATTGATTGGCGCAGGCCGCTTCGGACGGCATATCGCTATGCAGTTATCTCAGCTGGAGCATCAGATCATGGCAGTCGATACAAACGAAGAACGGATCAATGATGTACTTCACCTCGTCACCAACGCGCAAATTGGAGACAGTACAAACGCGGAGTTTCTTCGCTCCCTTGGCATCGGAAATTTCGATGTCTGCATCGTGACCATTGGCGGCAGCTTTCAGAATTCGCTGGAAACGACGTCGCTTCTGAAGGAGCTTGGCGCGAAGTGTGTAGTGTCGCGTGCCGAGCGGGATGTACATGCAAAGTTTCTGCTTCGCAACGGAGCCGACCATGTAATCTACCCGGAAAAGCAGGTAGCAGAATGGGCAGCAATTCGATATACTGCCGATCATATTTTCGACTACATGGAGATCGACGAGCAGCACGCCATTTTTGAAGTAGAAGTTCCACACGAGTGGATTGGCAAAAGCGTTGGTGAACTGAATATTCGCAGGAAGTATGGCATTAACATTCTTGGCATCAAACATTCCGGAAAAACCGACGTTTCAATTACGCCTGATACGGTGCTGTCAGGAGAAATAACAATTTTAGCGCTGGGTGAATATAAGGCGCTGCAAAAGTGTTTCCGGATATGAACGGACGGTGAAACAATGTGAAAGATGTCATTTTGATCGTTGGGATGGCTCTAACGTTCCTGTTCGGATGGTTTCTGATGAAGCAGCTGGATCGCTTTCTGTACGAAAATCAGAAACGAATCCGATTGGACACAATGGAAACCGCCGCCTTTTGGTGCTATAATATCATCAAGAGGGGTGGTGAAACTGTGCAGAACAATGAAAACAATCTATCAAAGGAGCATATTCTGGTGTGCCTGTCCTCGTCCCCATCCAATGAACGTATTGTACGAATGGCAGGAAAAATGGCGCAGGCATTTTGCGGAAGCCTTACCGCGCTCTATGTGCAGACTCCCGGATACTCTGGCATGAACGCAGAAGATATCGCTCGACTGCAGGCGAATATACGTCTTGCGCAGCAGCTTGGTGCAGAGATCATCACAACACATGGAGAAGATGTACCAACGCAGATTGCAGAATATGCGCGGCTCTCCGATGTGACCAAAATCGTAATTGGGCGCAGCGGCGTGCAGCGACGGCATTTCTGGAGCGAACCGACGCTGACAGAACAGCTCATTACGCTTGCGCCGGAGATGGACATTCACATCATTCCGGATGCGGAGGTCTATAAAAGCTATCCCAGGAAACCACTTTTCGCCGTTCGCCCGGCGCTTCCAACCGCCCGGGAACTGCTTCTGACTGTCGGGATTCTGACAGCCGCTACGATCATCGGATGGTTGTTTCTGCGGCTTGGCTTTGCGGATGCCAATATCATCATGGTTTATCTGCTGGGTGTGCTTCTGACCTCCGCTTTTACCAGCGGATATACCTGCGGCGTGCTGTCCGCCTTTTTGAGTGTCATCTTGTTCAATTATTTTCTGACAGAACCCAGGCTGTCTTTGGTCGCCTATGGAAGCAAATATCCCATAACCTTTGCCGTCATGTTCATGGCTGCGCTTTTGACCGGTACACTTGCAGCCAAGCTCAAAGCCCACGCGCAGCTATCCGCACGGGACGCTTATCGCACAAAGCTGCTTTTTGATATGAACAGGCAGCTTCAAAAGGCGGAAACGTCTGAGGAAGTTTACCGGATGACCGCAACGCAGATACAAAAGCTCATGCAGCGGAACATCCTGATTTATCCGGCACAGGAAGGCGCGCTGTCCAAAGGGATCCTTTACCCGGCTGACGCAAGCTGCCCCTATAGTGCCCCGGACACAGACCAGGAACAGGATGTGATCGACTGGGTCTGGCAAAACCGGAAACGTGCCGGAGCAACGACACAAAACTTTCCCAAAGCAAAACGACTGTATCTTGCCATTCGTACTGAGCAGCAAATTTACGGCGTTGTCGGGATTCCGATGGAAAAGCAAACGCAGCCTGACGCATTTACATCCAGCGTTCTGTTCTCCCTTCTCGGTGAGTGCGCTCTGGCGCTGGACAACCTGCGAAATGCCAGAGAAAAGGAAGAAGCTGCCGTTCTTGCAAAGAACGAACAGCTTCGCGCTAATCTTCTGCGTTCAATTTCTCATGATCTCAGGACACCGCTGACCTCTATTTCCGGCAATGCCGACACACTGCTGCACAGCTATGACATGCTGGATGAGCAAACACGGAAACAGATTTTTACGGACATTCATGACGATGCACAGTGGCTGACCGAGCTGGTTGAGAATTTGCTCTCCATTACGAAAATTGCTGACGGCAGCGTCAAGCTGCGTCTTTCCGATCAGGTTGTGGACGATATTGTGTCGGAAGCGCTACGGCATATCGACCGAAGATCGACAGAACATCACATCACGGTGGATTGCGGAGACGTGCCGCTGCTGATACGGGTGGATGCAGGACTCATCGTGCAGGTGCTTATCAATCTGGTGAACAATGCAGTCAAATATACTACGGCTGGCTCTAACATCTGGATCACGGCAATCCAGCAAAAAAAAGCGGTTGAGATCTGTGTCAGCGATAACGGCCCTGGTATCCCGGACGAACTAAAGGAGCGTGTTTTTGAAATGTTCTTTGCCGGGGGAAATCCGATTGGCGACAGCCGCCGAAGCCTCGGACTTGGGCTCACGCTCTGCCAAGCCATCATTCATGCACATCATGGCGAAATAACGCTGAAAAACAATTCGCCGCATGGCTGCATCTTTTCCTTTACATTACCACTTAGTGAGGTGAACTTAAATGAATAAGCCACTTATCCTTGTTGTAGAAGATGATACCCCTGTGCGCAATCTGATCACTACGACACTGAAAACTCACGAATACAGGTATCTTTCGGCGCAAAACGGCGCAAGCGCCGTAATGGAGGCGCTGTCTCACAATCCAGATATTGTGCTGCTTGATCTGGGACTTCCAGATATGGATGGCGTGGAGATCATCCAAAAGATCCGTTCGTGGTCGAATATGCCGATCATTGTAATCAGCGCCAGGACAGAGGATTCCGATAAAATCGGGGCGCTGGATGCCGGGGCGGACGATTACCTGACGAAGCCTTTTTCCGTGGATGAACTGTTGGCACGACTGCGGGTGACGCAGCGAAGGTTAGCGTTGATAAAAGCAGATACGGCAAAGGAAACCCCAATTTTTACGAACGGTGCGCTGAAAATCGACTATGCGGCAGGCTGCGCATATCTTGATGGTGCAGAACTGCACCTAACGCCCATCGAATACAAACTGTTGTGCCTGCTCTCCAAAAATGTTGGTAAGGTTCTGACACACACCTACATTACGCAACAGATTTGGGGCAGCAGTTGGGAAAATGATATTGCTTCTCTGCGAGTATTCATGGCAACCCTGCGCAAAAAGCTGGAAAACGGGAAAGATGGGCAGCAATACATACAAACGCACATCGGCATCGGTTATCGGATGCTGCGGGTCGAGTGAGCAATCCCTGAGCTCAAAACTCTGTGAAAAAAGCTGCCTTTCCCCATCGTCTAAACCCAATGGGGTTGCGGCAGCCTTATTTCAAAATGATTTCTATTTGTTTTTATAAAGCCTTCTTTTTGTAACTTTGATATCTCCGTAGACATTGCTGCACGATCAATACAAAGATAATCAGCCAGCTGCTGCCGATCAAAAGGAATCTCAAAAGACAATGACGAACGTTTGATAGATTCAGCAGACAGATAGGATAATAATTTATCCCTTGTTGTTCGCTTTCCAACATGTGTGATCTTATCGTTCAGGATCAGTATCTTATTTGCCAGGACACGAACCAGATTACGGATCAGCTTCTGATGATGCTCACATGCAGTTGGACAAGTAACCAGAAGTCTTTGGATATTTAAGAAAATAATTTCACAATCCTCATCCGCTACCACACTGATATTTAAAACAGCTCCCGGGCTTGCTGCATACGGTTCTCCAAAGAAATCACTGGCATGACATTTTGACAAAATATTCCGATGTCCCCAGAGATCTTCCTGCATAACAAGAACACAGCCTGACACCACAAGTCCCATTACCTCGGTAGAATCTCCTGCTCTGAAAATATAGGAATCCCGTTCTTTAGAAACTGCTGTTGCATTTACACAATGCAATATGGATAATATCTCGTTATCTGTAAGACCTTTAAAAAACGGACTGTTTCTTAGGATAGGTAAATATTTTTCCAAAATCATTCCTCCATGTTGGAAATCAAACATACAGGTCGTATTTCACATACTACAATTCTAGCAGAAACAAACATTAAATGCTATGGACGGAGGTTAAAATGTTAAGAAAGCTTATCAAGATCGATAAAGAAAAATGTAACGGCTGCGGTGCCTGCGCAGACGCTTGCCACGAAGGTGCTATTGATATCATTGACGGAAAGGCAGAATTGATGCGAGAACATTTCTGTGACGGACTAGGCGATTGTCTTCCGAAATGTCCCACAGGTGCCATTTCTTTTGAAGAAAGAGAAGCCCCTGCATATGATGAAGAAGCCGTGAAAGAAGCACAGAAAAAACAATTTGCCAAAAACCCGGCAATGTCCTCTCACTCCAGCTGTCCTGGATCTAAAATCATGCAGATTCGGCGAACAGAAACGCCTGAGTCCGAAAAACCAGCTTCTACTGCAGATTCAATATCAAAGCTTCAGAACTGGCCGGTACAGATTAAACTGGCTCCTATTCATGCACCATATTTTAACGATGCAAAACTTTTAATTGCAGCCGATTGTACTGCATACGCTTATGCCAGCTTTCATCAGGATTTTATTCGAAATAAGGTAACTTTAATTGGTTGTCCAAAATTAGATCAAGTAGATTACAGTGAGAAACTGACCGGGATTATTCAAAATAACAATATTCAAAGTGTGACAATTGTAAGAATGGAGGTTCCATGCTGCGGTGGACTGGAGATGGCAGCAAAAAAAGCACTTCAAAACAGTGGAAAATTCATACCATGGCAGGTTGTAACAATCAGTATTGATGGGAAAATCCTGGAGTAGAGGAGACTACAATCATGGAAAAAAAGATGTTTTGTTATCAGCGTGAACAGACAGATACTGCCAAACTACAGGATGAACTGACCGGTGCATTGATTGCTCTTGCAAGAGCAGTCGATGGCGCAGAAATTATTTCCCCAAAAACTTCACAAGTCATACTGAAAGGACTGTTTACAACAATTACAAATGTGAGTTTTGATAATGCAGCCATCGAAAAAATGATACGAGAAGTCAGAGTTGAAAAAGAAAGACTGGATTACGAAGATGACGAAGTGAATCGATTCTTCTGTGAAGCATTATTTAGGATTGGCTATGAAGAAAGTGTGGAAACTCTGCTTCCTACCGTACTCAAAGTAGGAGAAATCCATCTGAAGTGTATGGCACTTCTTGACAAAGCAAATACAGAAATCTGCTAAAGCATTTGCCGCGTTCTTCGAGAGCGTTTCATTGTCGATAGAATGATGCTCCAATTTCAGATAATCCGAAATTGATTTTGCCGAGAATGAATTTCCCACACTTCTATTGATTTTCACTGATTTTTTCGAAAAAAGACAGAGCAGGATTCGTTCCCACTCTGTCTCATTTTCTTTGTAACTATCTGTTGTTTCATCGTAAAATTTGATACTTATTCTTCCTCAGAACCACTCTTTTTTCTGACGAAAATTACTGCACCAAACACACTCAACAGAATACAGATTCCGATGATGCATTCTTTGATTCCATGTTGATCGTCAGTATGGCTGTAAATCCAAACTCTCCGTCAGATGCTTTCCTTCTGCCTTATCCTGCGGTGTAGATTTTCCTCCAGGGATTTCCTCCACCGGATCCACCGAAGAAAGACGGATCACAAAAATTCACTTAAACTATGATAGATTTCACCATCGCGCCCTGGCATCGCTTTTGCACACGTCAATGAATTTAAAATAGATTCTTCCACAGCCTCTGCCACCAGCCGGAATACCTTATCAAGTTGATTTTCCGGGAAATACTTTATCATATGAAACTGCTCTTCTTCCGTATCCGGTATCCCATTCGCATTGGTAAACCCAATAAATACATCCCCACTGCCATGTCCCATAAAAGAACCAGTTCGTATCAACCCAACTGCTGCTCTTTTTAAAACTCTCTTTAACTGTCTCTCTCCAAGCGGCAGATCAGTCCCCACAATGACCATGATGGAACCCTTATCCTCTTTTGCACTGTTTTGCATTTTCGTGCATATCTGTCTGCCAACCGGTACGCCGGCAACGGTAAGATCTTGCGTTTTTCCAAAATTAGACTGCACCAAAACACCGATTGTATACTCTTTACCGCCAAACGTTAAAATTCTTGATGCGGAACCAATCCCACCCTTTAATCCAAAACAGACTGTTCCTCTTCCGGCACCGACTGCCCCCTGCTTAAAGTTTTTTTCTGCGTGTTCGATTGCAAAAAGTACATCTTCTGCCTCTACTACCCGTTCTGTGATCTGATTAATTCTAGAGTCATTCGTCTCTCCTACTACTGGATTAACGCTTACTAACTCTTTACCGTTCTTCCTGCATTCCTTTTCCGTAAATGTGACAAGCCCATCTGCTGCCTTTCCTACATTTAGTGTATTCGTCAGTGCGATCGGCGTCTCTAATACACCGAGTTCTTCAATCTGAACCGTTCCCTGCGTCTTCCCAAAACCATTTAATGCATAAACCGCTGCAAGTGGCTTCCTTTCATAGACAAAACCATCACATGGTATGATCACTGTAACACCAGTCTGGTTTTTTCCCTTCCTCACCGTATAATGCCCAACCTTTACTCCCGGCACATCCGTGATCGTATTGCGAATACCACACTTGCCATTTCCTATCGTATATCCATATGCACGGATTCCCTTTCCTGTAATTTCTTTCACAAAATATAAGGTATCAATTCCCTCACCTCTGTCATTTTTCAGACGTGTTTCACAGTGAAAATCCATTTTTTCCATCAGGTGCAGCTGTGCTTTGTTCGTACTCCAGGTTCTAAGTGCCATTACCGTATATCTGCTGCTTTCTTCCACATATTCTTTCGCTTTCTGATATAATACCAGTGCTAGCCCCTGGCCTCTGTACTCTTTTCTGATGCAGAGTGTGGTAAAATAACAGATATCCCTGTAATCTTTTAAAGCCTCACATTCTTCCATCGAACGAAATGACAGAAAAGCAATGATTTTCTTCTCTCTTTTTAATAAAAGTGTATGCTGTTTTGCCACCTCATTAAAGTAATTTCTGACACCGTCACCAGATTTTTTCTCCCATGTCTTTTGAACAGTGCTTCCCCGCTCCGATAACGGCGGTTCAAAATCCTTATCACACTCTGATAAAATAGCATACACCTCGTTTGCTTCCCATTCATCCTCTAACTTATCTCTGAAAAAAAATTCATCCTTCATTTGTACTGCTCCTATCTGCACCGTCAATGCTCTTCTGTAACTGTTTCAAACACGCCTACTGCAATTTGAAATCCTTTTGTTAAAGATTCCGGGTTAATCCATTCTTCTAATGTATGCGCACCCGCTCCTTCTATGAGTCCAATACACAGAGACGGAATTCCCATAGCTAGCGGTATATTACAATCCGTGGACGCCTGCCCAAATGCAGGTCGTTTTCCGGTAACTTTTTCTATCAGATCGCTGCACTTTTGTGCTATCCGCATAATTTTTTCTGTATCGACCACTCCCATGCAGGGACGTTCTCCTATCTTTTTACATTCAATCTGAACATCATCTGTCTTATGTTTTTTTAATGTTTCATACAAATAGTTCTCGCATTCCACCAGGGCTTCTGCCTCATCCGAACGTGCTTCATACAACATACTGCACTCCTGCGCAATCGTATTTACCGATGTCCCTCCCGAAATGACTCCGGCATTATATGTAGTATGCCCGGCGCCAACAGGCTGATAACCGTACAGTTCATGAATCAGTGCTGCCATTTCCGCAACTGCACTTTTATTGCCAAAATCAAGATAAGAATGTCCTCCTTTCGTCTTTACTACAATTCTATAACGATAAGAACCGACACTCGATGTATAGATATGATGCGTGTACAGATCAAAGCTGGTTACCCACCTTAAACGATTTCCATAGGACTCCATCAGTTTACGGCTTCCTGCAAGATTTCCAAGTCCTTCTTCCCCAACATCAAATACAAACCAGACACCACAGGACCTTTTTTTCACTTTTTCATGGACATATTTGATCAGCAGCAATAATATTGCGGCATTTGCAGTATCATCTCCAATTCCCGGACAACACCACTTCCCCTTTTTTTCCTTTATCATCAATTCTGTTTCTTCCGAAAATACGGTATCTAAATGAGCCATAAACATACAGTTATTCTTTCCAGATTGGATATTCCATGGCACGATCACATTTGTGCATTCGTCTGACAGTACTTCTTCTATTCCCTGCGCCTGAAGCCATTCCACGCAATATTCTGCTCTCTTTTTCTCATGTCCCGTCGGTGCTTTTATCAGTGCCATTTCCCTTAATGTCTGTTCTAATAAAGTTTTCTGTTCTTTGATATACTGCTGTATACTCTCCAATACATCTACCTTCTTTCTCTATTTACTCCGTATCATTATACCACCACTATAACACCATTCCACCCCATATGGTCTGCATGCCCGGTTTAAATATTCTAATATTGCAAGTGCTTCTATCTCATCTGCCACATACGGCAAATTCTTTTTGTATCTTTCCTTATAAAATCCAAGGCTTACCGGCAAAAGTTCTGTTTTTACACATTTTCCGTCTATAATCTCAAAATACGGAATAACCGTCTGATAAACTTCCGGTATCGTATACAGAGTTTTCTTTGCCTTAGCACTTCTTTTTGCAATTCCTTCTGCCCCGGATGCAGATTCCGGCAACCCGTATTTTTCCATATAATCAGCAGGAAGATCCCGCACAAACTCATTTTCAAATATAAAATTACCAAGACAGTAAAAAATAGGACAGTCCTTATAAAACTCAATTCCTTTCATCTGATGTGTTCCACTTCCGACCACGGCACAGGCACCGGCATCAATACAGGCATGTGCAAATTCCTCCATAAAATAATCTGCTTCATATTCCTGATCGGCTTTTATCTCATGCGAATGTATCATGATAACCACCGCCTCACAGGTATACAATGCCTCTTTTATTCCATTTAATGTTCTTTCCACATCCCGTTTATCAGAATAACTCCATCGTCCTTCCTGCTCATTGCTATCCACAATAGTAAATTCCATCGTTCCAAATTCCATCCGGTTCTCTGCAAGCGACGGTATAAACCCCTGCGCACGATGTTTTTCTCTCAAACTGTTAAGTCCTGTATTTTTATTGATTTCTTCCAGATATGCCGCATGTTCTTTTGTGATCTTGTAAAGATTATGAGTCCGCAACGCATTTAATCCCGGTCGTCCCGGGATTCTTGGGGTCTGGCTCCCTGCTCTCGCAGCATTTTCAAATGTTGAACAGATATCGATTACCCCAACTCTTCCATTTTTTGTCTCTATCATTGCAGGTCTTGCTGCCTCATATAAATTTTTTCCACTCCCCGCATAAAAAAATCCTGCTTTATTTACATTGTCAATGGTCATATTCAGACCTTCATAAGAATAATCCATACTGTGATTGTTTGCTAATCCCAGCATATTAAATCCATATCTTTTGATATCCAAAAGACAGGATTTATCCACAGTCAGCCACGTTCCTCCTGAAAATGCAGAAGCAAAGCAGGTCCCATCTGTGACTGTGGTCTCTAAATTTGCCATTCTGATATCACCACGTTTGATATACCGGCTGATTTCTGCTATTCCGTCATTTTCCCTTGGGATTTTTTTTGTGATCAGAATATCTCCGGCTGCCGTAAATCTGATAGGTTCTTTTTTCATCTGGATCTTCCTTCCCATATCTATACAATCACCAATTCTTTGTTTTGCATTTCCTCTATCAGATATAATACCATATCGTGCTGTCTTGTCTCATTTTTTCTTCTAAAACCATGACACCACACGATCTAACCCTCCTTCTCCGGCTAACAGCCACATTCCGTCCAGTTTCATTCGTAAGATATCCCTGCATTTTACCATACAAACACCTTCTTTTCTATTGAATCAAAAAAGCGCCAGAACCCCCCTTAGTTCCAACGCCTTTGTCAATAATTTTTATCATTTGCATGTAATATAGTCGATAGCTATATTTTTGTCAATATCCCGCTGTTTCTATATTTCAATAAATGTTTCTGCAGGGACTTTTACGTTTTGTCGTCTGTTTCGTTCCGTTCGAGATTCATCAGGTCAAAATCGACATATTCTCCATTGATTTTGAAAAAATGGGGAAACGAATATTTCCCTCTTCTATTAACTTATGTCTGTTGCATTTTGGCGTTTAATCCATAATACATACGTTTGATATATTACTAGACAATGTATTGCTATCTCAAGTACAAGTCTAACCGTGCTATTCATAGACAGATACTGGTTTGCATGAACTATAAGATTATAATTGGAATAAATGATGCGGAACATTCCCCAAATCGCAACCAAATAAATTATTATAGAATATATCTTACTTTTCTTACCCAAAACAAAATAAGCGAATGTTGCTACAGCACCAACTATATTTGGGATAATTAAAACAATCCACCATAAAACAATCTGAACATTTGAATAAATTACCATATTTCCAGTTCCAGTAATACAGGTCGCAGCAAAAAATGCAGTAATGACGGCACCCATCCTTTTTGGTGATAGCATTCCTCGTATAGCATTAACAAAACCATACGCAAAGGAAACAATCTGAATAAGCAATGCCAATACATTTATTACAATCGCTTGAATATCATTATAATCAATCATCTCTGATTGCAACGGGAATCTAATTATAATGTCCACAATAGTGATAAAAAATGAAATTATCACAAACGCATAAAGAGCTATCATTATGTTATTGACGCTCTTCTTTTCAATAACAGGGTTACGTTCTACTACTTTTTCCATTTCTTTTCCAGATAACAGGTCGTCAAGACTCATTTCCAGAATCTGCGATATTTTTTTAGTAGTAAGTAAATCAGGGTAACGATCCCCACATTCCCACCTTGATACTGCCTGTCTGGTTACATATAATTGCTCGGCAAGAGACTGTTGGGTCATTCCCTTTTCTTCTCTCGCTCTTCTTAGTTGTTCGCCAAATTCGACCATATTAAATCTACTCCTTTCATAATTAGTTCATCTGCAGATGTAACCTCAGTATCACAAATTACTAGAACAACTTCAAGCAACACCTCAATAACTTATGTCACCATTATGGTGCGTCCGCTAAAATCAAGCATTTATCCCATTTACAAATCTATCGTCAAGTAAATTTGATGTTGTCAAAATTGGTGGACACATTTTTCTCTTTACTTGGATTGCTTGCCCATCAGAAGATAATCCTTGCTGACATGCCCTTGTCTGTTCAAATATCTATATCAAAGTGTCTCATACATTACTTTTAATTCTTCCAGAATCTTCTCCTTTGTTCTGCCAACCAACCCCAACTGCTTAATATCCACGTTTTCATTTTTCATACGCTGGACAAACTCTTGAATATCGGCATAAACTCCTTGGGGAGCCACTACCTTAGCGGTGGGGTCAACCAACTCCGTCAGGCGGAAAACATCATTTTTATGTTTCTTGATATTTTTGCTATCAACGTGTTCTCCTGCGGCCTTACGATCTGTCAAATCCATCCACGCTTTTGCCTTAAATGGAATCAAATATGCCGCATCTAAAACAGTCACTCCATCAACGACAACTTTCCCCTGCTTTAAAAATTCGTAGTAATCATTGTCCAAAAGAATAGCAGACAGACTCGAAATATCTTCGTCCATCGGCAACGGCGTTAAAACTGCATCTTCTGGAAGTTGGATGGTATCCAGCTTTCGCGTGAAAAGTTCAATCATCGCAGGATACTGATTTGTAATTGGGTGACTAAACCGATAAA
>OBLO01001669.1_pt1 | contig 18766 bp, 15 predicted proteins | sample 1519401 | NCBI WGS metagenome assembly OBLO01 (sample SAMEA2602897, study PRJEB22501) | metagenome | reverse complement strand
TCAACAATACCTATGATGCCAACGCCGAGTATCCGGCGATGCCCTATGTGACCTCTCACGAGGCCCTGAACACCAATCTGACGCTGGCGGATATCCCCACCAACGAGGCTACCGGCAAGCATGATCCGGTGGAAGTCGCGCTGGGCAACACGGAAGCCGGCGATATCGCTTACAGCGAGCATAGTTCCGGCTACACCGGCAAGGGTGTGATGCTGGGCAGCACCAAGCTGAACAGCTATGCTGCGGCCCCGGCAAAGGCTGGCGAATACACCTTCGTGTTCAAAAACGGCACCATCAACAGCGCCGCCACGGGCTATTCCTCCATCGACAATTTGAAGGATACTTCCGTCTATATGCTGGTTCCCGGCAACAGCGATGTGGTGTTCGAGAACATGACCTTCAACGGCGTGGTGAGCTTCGATATCCAGATGTACACCTCTCCGTGGAGCTATCTGCACTCCATCACCTTCAAGAACTGCACCTTCAACGGTATCGTCGTGGGCTCCTGCCCGGCGGAGAAGGCAACCTTTGACGGCTGCACCTTCAACAACTACACCAATACGACCTATGCCAATAACTCCAACCCCATCTGGTGGCGTGCAGGTACCGGTTACTGGGGTACCGGCGCAGATGAGAGTGTCCACTCCCTGAAGGAGTTTACCTTCGTGAACAACACAGTCACCAGCACCCGTCCGGTAAAGATCGAACGCATCGGCTGGAACTGCACGGCCGGGATCACGATTCTGGACAACACCTTTGACATCAGCAAGCAGGCCGGAGATTCCGAGACCAAGAATATGGCCATCAACATCGGTCAGAGGGATAATACCAGCAAGTTTATCCTGACGGATGACGGCAACACCATCTCCGCCGGCACGGCGTCTCTGTATACGGCGGCGCTGGGCAGCGGATCCAACCAGTATGTGGCGGTTTCCGGCAGCAAGGTGCTGGACCGGAACGGAAATGATAAGGTCATCACGGCCATGGTCTGGAAGACCACCACCGGCGAAACCTTTGAGATGAAGACCATCGACTGATCTGGTGGGGAGCAAAGAATAGCAAAGGGGGAGAGCCGCCGTAAGGCGGTTCTCCCCCTTTGACGCAGTTCCTGCCGCTCTTTGCGTAGACAGTTGTATCCGAGAATGGATACGAAAGCGGGAGACGGAAGTGTCGATGAAGCGGCACGTCATTTGACTGGAAAGATGACCGACGGCCATGGAAAATGATGCCGGAGGAAATCAGAGTTTTTTCATGTGTGGATATTTCCATGAATTTTTGTTGCTTCTGCCGAAATCTTTCTTCGGAAATCTGCTATTTACCACAAAATCCGGGGCGGAGGTACAAATTCTGCAAAATGACAAAAAAGTTGATGTTTGTGTTGAAATGCGGGCGGAACTGTGGTAGAATCATAGAAACATCGGTGTTCACAGAAAGGCAATAAATGTGCGCCTGCTGTGTGTACCCTGATCTCAGCGGCTGCCGAAAGCGGCCCTCGGAAGGAGCAGGCATGGCTGACAAGAAGAAAAAACAGGCTGGCCGCCGTGCCTATCTCAACGATTTTCATCGGGACCTTACCGGGGCCTACATCTATGACGGCAGCCATTTCCACTTTGCCGGGGACGGCTGGAAGCAGGCGCTCCTGCGGCTGTGGGCGCTGGGGATCGTGCTGGTGGTGCTGGTGCTGGCGGGAGGCTTCTCCGGCGAGACCATGGCCCACTGTGTGTTCCAGATCCTGCCCTATCTCATGGAGGTGGGAGCCGTGGGCAGCGTCGTCTGGGCGCTGGTGCGGCTGACGTCCGGCGGCGAGACGCTGCGGGCCTACGTCTACAAGGCCACCGTTCAGGCGCTGCCGGGACGGGCCGTGCTGGTGATGTGCGCCGCCGGGGCCGGAATGCTGGGGACGGCGCTGTGCATGATCGTCCACGGAACGGCGGGACGGCTGGCAGGGCTGCTGCTGTGCCTTTTGCTGAAGGCAGCGCTTCTGGCCGGGGCATGGCTGCTGCGGCGCTATGTGCAGACCCTGCCATGGGAGGGGCCGCCGGAGGAGACGGCGGACTGATGTTTTCTGTGTGTGTGAACGCCGGATAGCGATATCCGTTTTGTTCAAATATATTTAAGGAGGATTCCAATGAAAAAAGCAACTCGTATCCTTGCTCTTGCGCTTTCCGTTGTGATGTGCCTGAGCTTGGTCGTCGGATGCGGCAAGAAAGATGGCGGCAATTCCGGCGCAAAAGACACGCTGGTCGTGGGTTATTCCCCGTTCAGCAGCAAGTTCTCCCCCTTCTTTGCAGAGACTGCTTACGATCAGGATGTTTACACCATGACCGCACTCAGCCTGCTCAATGGTGACCGTACCGGCGCTATCGTCGAGAAGGGCATCAAGGGCGAGACCCGCAACTACAACGGCACCGACTATACTTACTATGGTCCTGCTGACATGACCGTCACCGAGAACCCCGACGGCACCGTGTACTATGATTTCACCCTGCGTGACGATCTGAAGTTCTCCGATGGCGAGCCCATCACCATCGACGATGTCATCTTCTCCATGTACGTTCTGTGCGACCCCACCTATGACGGTGGTAACACCCTGTACGCTCAGCCCATTCAGGGCATGGCCGAGTACCGTTCCGGTATGTCCACCATGTCCAAGTATCTGGGCGAGCTGGGCGAGGGCAGCACCGATTTCTCCGTGGTTGACGAGGCCACTCAGAAGGCTTTCTGGGATGCCGTCAACGACGGTGGTGTGAAGTTCGCTCAGGAGATCGTGGACTACATGGTCGCGAACTCCGGCGTTGCCGAGGGCGATGTCAAGGCCGCTGCTGCCGGCTGGGGCTTCGAGGGCCTGGCTGACGATGCTACCGCTAAGGATCTCTTCCTGGCCATTGCTGCCAAGTATGACTGGAACTTCTCCGCCATGGAGGCTGAGACTGCCGGCTCCGCTCTGTCCGATCTGCTGCCTGCGGATGTGTACGCCACCTCCACCAAGGCTGTCACCTTCGGTGAGTCCGCTGCCAACATCACCGGTATCCAGAAGACCGGCGATTACAGTATGCGTGTTGTGTTCACCGAGGTCTCCGCTACCGCCGTGTATCAGCTGGGCGTTGTGATCGCTCCTATGCACTACTATGGTGAGAAGGACAAGTACGATTACGCCAACAACAAGTTCGGCTTCGACAAGGGCGATCTGTCCCACGTCCGCTCCGTCACCACCCAGCCCATGGGCGCCGGCCCCTACAAGTTCGTTAAGTTCGAGAACGGTACTGTGAACTTCGAGGCCAACGATTCTTACTATCTGGGCGCTCCCAAGATCAAGTACGTCAACTTCCTGGAGTCTCAGGAGACCGATAAGCTCAACGGCGTCGTCACCGGCACCATTGATATCACCGATCCTTCCTTCAGCGCCGACACCGTGGACGCCATCCAGCAGCAGAACAGCAACGGCGAGCTGGACGGCGACAAGATCACCGTCGACACCGTGGATAACCTGGGCTACGGCTACATGGGCATCTCCGCTGTGGCCGTGAACGTGGGCGGCGATCCCGGCTCCGATGCCTCCAAGGACCTGCGTAAGGGTCTGGCCACTGTGTTTGCCGCTTACCGTGAGCTGAGCGTCGAGTCCTACTACGGCGAGCGTGCCACCGTGATCAACTACCCCATCTCCAACACCTCCTGGGCTGCTCCTCAGCCCACTGACGCCGGCTATCAGGTGGCCTTCTCCGTGGATGTCGATGGCAATCCCATCTACACCTCCGGCATGAGCGCCGATGATAAGTATGCCGCCGCCAAGGCCGCTGCTCTGGGCTTCTTCCAGGCCGCCGGTTACACCGTCGAGAACGGCAAGATCACTGCCGCTCCCGAGGGCGCCAAGATGCAGTATGAGGTTCAGATCCCCGCCGACGGTACCGGCAACCACCCCGCCTTCATGATGGTCACCGAGGCTAAGAAGGCCCTGGCTGAGATCGGTATGGATATCGTGGTCACCGACCTGTCCGATGCTACCGCTCTGTGGGATGGCATCCGGGCCCGTCAGGTAGATATGTGGTGTGCCGCCTGGAGCGCCACTCCGGATCCTGATATGTATCAGGTCTACTACGCCGACGTTGCCGACTTCAACGGCGACATGGGCAATGGCTTCAACCCCCAGGGTGGTCCCGATCAGGGTAACTCCAGCTATATGTACTGCGTCGCTGACGAGGAGCTGGATAACATGATCATGGAGGCTCGTAAGTCTCTGGATCAGTCCTATCGTAAGACCCTGTACAAGGCTTGCCTGGACACCATTGTTGACTGGGCTACCGAGGTGCCTGTCTATCAGCGTCAGAACGCCATCATCTTCAGCACCGAGCGTGTGAAGATGGAGACCGTGCTGCCCGATATCACCACCTTCTACGGCTGGCTGAACGGCATCGAGAACATGGAGCTGAACTAAGCTCCGTGCTTATAACGGTATCCGGTCGGTCCTGCTGACTGACTGAGCAGACCCGGCGAACCGGTGGCCACTGCGGTCACCGGTTCGCCCCGGCTGCATATCGGGAAGTGACTTTCAAAAATTGCAGGTCGCTGCCTGATGTGCAGTGGGCTTTGCGGCATGGCGTCTGAGCGGCGCCGGCCCGTTGTATCATCAGAACGGAGGTTGAATTTGTGCGAAAATATGTTTTGAAAAGAATACTGATTTCCATTGTGATCCTGTTCTTTGTTTCGTTCATCATCTATGGCTTGATGCGCTGTCTCCCGACGTCCTACATCGAGAGAATGGCACAGCAGAAGGCCATGGCGCCCGGCTCCAAGAGCTATGAGGAGTGGCTGGCCCAGCTGGAAGAGATGTATCATATGAACGGCGGGATCATTTCCGGCTTTTTTGCGTGGCTGGGCGAGATGTTCACTGGCAACTTCGGTGACAGCTGGCTGTACACGGTGCCGGTGCTCCAGAAGTTTAACGACACGGTGTGGCTGTCCTTCATCATGGGCGGTATCGCCTTCATTCTGGAGATCATCATTGCCATCCCCCTGGGCGTGCTGGCTGCCACCAAGCAGTACAGCAAGACGGACTATGCCATCTCTGTTTTTGCGTTGGCCGGTATCTCCCTGCCTACGTTCTTCTTTGCGTCCCTGCTGAAGCTGGTCTTTTCCGTGAAGCTGGGCTGGTTCGACCTGTACGGTCTCATCGGCCGTAACTACCAGCAGCTGTCTGCGGCCGGTCAGTTTTGGGACAAGGCGCATCATCTGGTGCTGCCCATCGTGACGCTGGTGGTCATCAGCGTCGGTTCCCTGATGCGCTATACCCGCACCAATATGCTGGAGGTGCTGAACGCCGACTACATCCGTACCGCACGGGCCAAGGGCCTGTCCGAGCGGAAGGTCATCTATCACCACGCCTTCCGCAACACGCTGATCCCGCTGGTCACCATCATTGGCGGCAGCCTGCCGGGCCTGTTCTCCGGTGCTCTGATCACCGAGACCCTGTTCGGCATCCCCGGTATCGGCTTGACCTCGTATAATGCCATGGTGGGCGGCGATATCCCGTTCTCCATGTTCTATATGACGTTTTTGGCGATCCTGACCCTGCTGGGCAACCTGATCTCCGACGTCCTGTATGCGGTGGTCGATCCCCGTGTACGTATCGCTTAAGAAAGGAGGAAATAAACGATGGCAGATCATAACGAGAATCTGAAGGATACTTTGAATGAAGAGATCGAGCACGCCGACCAGAAGCCGGCGGAGGAGCACTATTCTCTGAACGACGACCGCCGTGTGAAGGTGCTGTCCCCCGGTATGCTGGTGGCCAAGCGCTTCTTCCGGAACCGTCTGGCGGTGACCGGTATGGCGATCCTCGTGTTCATGTTTGTTTTCTCCTTTATCGGCGGACTGATCTCCCCCTATAAGCAGGATCAGTTCTTCTACGCCGATAAGACCATCCGCCGGGAGTTTGCGGCGGTCATCAAGAATACGGAGTTCCGCTATTCTTCGGCGGACGATTCCGTGTTCGGCCTGCCTGCTCAGGCGCAGGCTATGCTGGCCATCCAACAGCAGAAGGACGGCTTTACCTACCGTGACAACAGATTCACCCTGACCAAGGAGGCGGAGGACTTTTACAGCGTCTCCGTAAATGGTCAGGTGGTGGGTCTTGCCTACAAGAGCGTGGTGAGTCCCTCCGCTTCGGACGCCACCCTGTCCTTCGAGTTCACCTATCAGGCCCTGAAGGCCTATCTCACCGACGGTGCGGATACCTTCACGGCGGACGGCAAGACCTACACCGTGGATGAAAGCGGCAGCGTCATGGACGGCACCACCGAGGTGGCCTATGTCAGCCCCTACGTGGTGCAGGCTCTGATGCCGGACGTGTTCCTGTCCCGTGACTTCAAGGATAAGCTCATCGACACCATCAACGCCGGCGGCGAAAAGTTCACCTACACCGACGAGTCCCTCATCGTGGATGAGGAGCCCGCCACCGATGAGGAGGGCGGTACCAGCAGCGCCATCACCCCCGACGACAGTCAGATGCCTGATGACACGCCCCAGAGCGCTACGGCGGAGTATGATATCTCCTTCGACGCTGCCACCAACAGCTGGTCCGTTCTGCAGGAGCAAACCAGCCGCCAGTACGATAAGTATTCCGCTCCCAGCAAGGAGCACCTGATGGGTACCGACGGCTACGGCATGGATATGCTGACCCGCCTGATGTACGGCGGCCGTGTGTCCCTGATGATCGGCTTTATCGTCATCGTCATTGAGACCGTCATCGGCGTTATCTTCGGCGGCATTGCCGGTTACTTCGGCGGCTGGGTGGATAACCTCATCATGCGTGTGGTGGATATTTTCTACTGCATCCCCTCCATGCCCATCATCATCATTCTGGGCGCCGCCATGGACGCTCAGCGTGTGGATGGCTGGCTGCGAATGATATACCTGATGCTGATCCTGGGCTTCCTGGGCTGGGCCGGTATCGCCCGTCTGGTCCGTGGCCAGATCCTGTCCCTGCGTGAGCAGGAGTTCATGACGGCCACCGAGGCCTGTGGCATCAGCGTCTCCCGCCGGATCTTCAAGCACCTGATCCCCAACGTCATTCCTCAGCTGATCGTCAACTGCACCATGGGCTTGGGCTCCGTGATCATCACCGAGGCCACACTGTCCTTCCTTGGCTTGGGCGTGAAGTTCCCCTTCGCTTCCTGGGGCAACATTATCAGCGACGTGAACAACACCCACGTGCTGACCAACTACTGGTGGGTGTGGATCCCCGCCGGTCTGCTGCTGCTGCTGACGGTTCTGGCCTTCAACCTGGCCGGCGACGGTCTGCGGGATGCGTTCGACCCGAAGATGAAGCGCTGAGAAAGGAGGAGCCTGTATGTCTAAGAAGAATGAGACCGGCTATCTGTCCGCTAAGGAATCCCGGCGCATCTCCCGTGAGAACCGCCGCATCACAGATCAGCTGGAAAAGCGCCATAAGCGCAAGAATGTGCCGGAGTCCGAGTATCTGACTCAGATGAAGGATCCCAACAACGCACTAGAAATCGAGAATCTGCATACCTACTTCTTCTCGGATGTGGGTACCGTCCGTGCTGTGGACGGCGTCTCCTTCGACGTCCCCATCGGCAAGACCGTGGGCGTGGTGGGCGAGTCCGGCTGCGGTAAGTCCGTTACCAGCCTGTCCATCATGCAGCTGCTGCAGCGGCCGCAGGGCCAGATCGTGGACGGCGAAATTCGCCTGAACCTCGGCAACGGCAAGTGCTACGACATCACCAAGACCCCCACGGAGCGGATGCAGAATCTGCGGGGCAACTATATGTCCATGATCTTTCAGGAGCCCATGACCAGCCTGAACCCGGTGTTCCGCATCGGCGCTCAGCTGGACGAGGTCATTGCCCTCCACGACGGCGAGGGCAAGAGCAAGGAGGAGATCAAGGAACGCTCCATCCACCTGCTGGAGATGGCCGGTATCGCCAACTGCGAGGGCGTGTACAATATGTTCCCCCACGAGCTGTCCGGCGGTATGCGCCAGCGTGTCATGATCGCCATGGCCCTGTCCTGCAACCCCAAGCTGATCATCGCTGACGAGCCCACTACGGCTCTGGACGTGACCATTCAGGCACAGATCCTGGATCTGCTGCGGAATCTGAAAAACAAGATCAATTCCTCCATCATGCTCATCACCCACGATCTGGGCGTTATCGCTGAGATGGCGGATTACGTGGTGGTCATGTATGCCGGTCGTGTGGTGGAGAAGGGTACGGTGGAGGAGATCTTCGCCAATCCCGCCCACCCCTACACCATCGGCCTGATGGCCTCCAAGCCCGTGGTGGGCAAGAAGGTGGATAAGCTGTACTCCATTCCCGGCAAGGTGCCTAACCCCATCAATATGCCGGACTACTGCTACTTCAAGGACCGCTGCGAGATGCAGGTGGAGAAGTGCAGCGGCGAGTATCCCCATATGATCCAGCTCTCCCCCACGCATATGGTCAGCTGCTATCGTTACTTTGACGGAAAGGTGGGTGAATAACCATGGCAAACGAGAAGAAAACCGTTGAAACGCCGGTGGAGTATGATCCCCAGTACATTCTGCAGGTCAAGGACCTGAAGAAGTACTTCCCCATCAAGGGCGGTATGATCAGCAAGACTGTGGGCCATGTGAAGGCCGTGGACGGTGTCACCTTTAACCTCAAGCGTGGTACTACCATGGGTCTGGTGGGCGAGTCCGGCTGCGGCAAGACCACCACCGGCCGTACCATCCTGCGTCTGGCCGGTGAAAAGACCGGCGGTCAGGTGCTGTTCAACGGCAAGGATGTGTACGCCCTCTCCGACAAGGAAATGCGGGATATGCGCACGAAGATGCAGATCATCTTCCAGGATCCCTTCTCCTCTCTGCAGCCCCGTATGCCCGTGGGCGAGATCATCGGTGAGGCGGTGCGTGAGCACGGTCTGGTGAGCAAGGAGGAATTCGATGATTACATCGATCAGGTCATGGACAACTGCGGCCTGCAGCCCTTCCACAAGGATCGCTATCCCCACGAGTTTTCCGGCGGCCAGCGGCAGCGTATCTGTATCGCCCGTGCGCTGGCTCTGAACCCGGAGTTCATCGTCTGCGACGAGCCTGTGTCGGCTCTGGACGTGTCCATTCAGGCACAGATCATCAATCTGCTGAAAAATTTGCAGAAGAAGTACAACCTGACGTATCTCTTCATCTCCCACGATTTGTCCGTGGTGGAATACATCTCCGACACGGTGGGCGTCATGTATCTGGGCAATCTGGTGGAGTACGGCGCTACGGAGGACATCTTCCGCAATCCGCTGCACCCCTACACCAAGGCCCTGTTCTCTGCCATCCCGGTGCCGGATCCCACGGTGAAGATGGATCGTATCGTGCTGGAGGGCTCCATTCCCTCCCCGGCGAATCCGCCGGCTGGCTGCAAGTTCCATACCCGCTGCGCCAACTGCATGGAGAAGTGCAAGACCGAGGTGCCTCAGCAGCGTGAGATCGAGCCGGGCCACTATGTGGTCTGCCATCTGTACGACGAGGCATGAGCGACCAGCACAAGGAGTGGGAGGACGACGGCCGGACGATAGCGGATATGTCCGGTCTGGACCGGTCGCCCCTGTTCGGTCATAAAGAGGGAGCCTCCCGGAAGAAGCGACAGGAGCCGTCCGACGGCGACTATGTGCCGCCCTTGTCCCGAGGTGACCGATGGGCGTTCCTGCTGGGTACCATGAAGGCGTCCCTGCTGATCGCACTGGCGTTTCTGGGCGGTCTTGGCCTGTGTATCTGGCTGTTAACGCTGCTCCTGCACTGAACCACACTGTCCGAAAGGGTGTGCTGCTTCCGGCAGCGCACCCTTTTTCATGCCATACGCTGCTCTCCTGGAGAGCAGCCACCCATGATGAGAAAGGAAGAATAAGATGATCTCTGCAATGCTGCAATACATCCAGCGCAGCCCCGACTGCTTCCACGCCGTGGAGGAGCTGCGCCAGCGTCTGCTGCGGGAGGGCTACACGGAGCTGCGGCCCGGCCGGTGGCAGCTGACGGCAGGGGGGAAGTACTTTACCACCAAGAACGGCTCCTCCATGATGGCCTTCCGCCTCCCGCAGGAGGCCCCTGCCGGCTTCCTGCTGACCGCCAGCCATTCCGACTCCCCCTGCTTCCGTCTGCGGGATCATGCGGAGCTGACGGGGGAGTATATCCGCCTGTCCGCCGAGCGCTACGGCGGCATGATCAATGACAGCTGGCTGGATCGGCCCCTCAGCGTGGCGGGCCGGGTACTGGTCCGCCGGGAGGGCGGACTGGAGGCCCGTCTGGTGGATCTGAAGCGGGATGTGGCCCTGATCCCCCGTGTGGCCATCCACCTGAACCGGGAGACCAACAGCGGGGTCAAGTACGACCCGGCCCGTGATCTGGTGGCCCTGTACGCCGCCGGAACCGGCAGCGGCAGCTTCTATCGGGAGGTGGCCAGAACGGCGGACTGCGCCCCGGAGGACGTGGTAGCCGGGGATCTGGTGCTGTACAACAACCAGCCGGGGACCGTCTGGGGGGCGGAGGGCGAGTTCGTGTCGGCCCCCCGGCTGGATGATCTGGCCTGTGTGTTTGCCTGCACCGAGGGCTTTCTGACGGCGCAGGAGCGGGACATGGTGCCGGTGCTGTGCGTGTTTGACAACGAGGAGATCGGCTCCGAGACCAAGCAGGGGGCGGCCTCCGTATTCCTGCCGGAGACGCTGGCGGCCATCTCGGAGGCGCTGGGCCTCTCCGCCGCCGACCACCGGGCGCTGCTGGCGGACAGCATGATGCTCTCCTGTGACAACGGCCATGCCCGCCATCCCAACCACCCGGAGCTGGCGGACACCAACGAGGCCCCGGTGCTCAACGGCGGCGTGGTGGTGAAGCACTCCCCCCGCTACGCCACGGACGGCGTGTCTGCCGCCGTGTTTACGGAGCTCTGCCGCCGGGCAGAGGTGCCGGTGCAGCACTACGCCAACCGTCCCGATCAGATGGGCGGGGCCACGCTGGGGAACATCGCCGACACCAAGCTGCCCATCCCCACGGTGGACATCGGCATGGCCCAGCTGGCCATGCACTCCTGCTTCGAGACCATGGGCAGCCGGGACGTGGAGGCCTTTGTCCGGGCCGTGCGGGCCTGCTATGAGAGTAGCCTGCGCTTCACGCCGGAGGGTGTGGCGCTGCGGTAACGGGGCAGGGAAGCCCACACACTCCATGAGAAAACCATAAAATCCACAGGGCGGCGTAGAAAAACTCTGCGCCGCCCTGCCACATATAAAAGCGGGGGCTTGTATCTCCGGAGCTTTCATGGTAAAATACTTATGTCAATAGAATACGGATATTGCTACCGAGTAGTAGATGGGAAAGCATTCGTTTGCACATCGTCAGGTCTCAGAAGATGTGTATGCGGGTGCTGTTTTTTTGGAGGTGGATCTTATGCGGAGAAAGCTGCTTCAATACTTTTCCGGAGCCGAGAGGCTTCTGTGGGGCCTGTCGGTGGTGTTCATCGTCGGAGCCTTCTGCGCCTTTGACCGGGAGAATTATCTGACGCTGGCCGCCTCGCTGATAGGCGTCACGTCGCTTATCTTCAACGCCAAGGGAAACCCCATCGGGCAGGTGCTGATGGTGCTCTTTAGCCTGCTGTACGGCATCATCTCCTATACCTTTGCCTACTACGGCGAGATGATCACTTATCTGGGCATGACCATGCCGATGGCGGTGTTTGCCCTGATCTCATGGCTGAAAAACCCCTACAACGGGAGGAGGTCGGAGGTCAAGGTGAATACCATCGGCAAAAAAGAGATCGTGTTCATGTGCCTTGCGGCGGTGGTGGCCACGGGGGTGTTCTACTGGATATTGAAGATGTTCCACACGGCCAACCTCCTTCCCAGTACCCTCTCCGTTACCACCAGCTTTCTGGCGGTATATCTGACCTTCCGCAGAAGTGTCTATTTTGCGCTGGCCTATGCCAGCAACGATATCGTGCTGATCGCGCTGTGGGTGCTGGCCAGCCTTGCCGACACCCGGTATCTCTCGGTGGTCGTTTGCTTCGTGTTTTTTTTGGTGAACGACCTGTACGGCTTCATCAACTGGAGACGGATGAAGGAGCGCCAGCGAGCATAAGGCCCCACGACACGGTGCAGCCAACAAAAACCGGCAGACGCCAGGCGTCTGCCGGTTTTTTGAAAGCCATATTCTGCAAAGCTGCCCATCAGGGCGTGACGGCGCAGGTGTGTCCCAGCGCTTCATAGCTGTCGCCGCAGATCTGCCACCAGCCATCCGTCTGCCGCCGGAGGGTCAGGGTATGATCCACGGAGGTCCGTGTGGCGGCGATGACGCCCTGCCGCAGGTGATCCACCCGTAGGATCTCCCGAAGGGTCACCTGCACCGTCTCGCCGCGCTGCTGCATGGGGGCAAAGTAGGCGGGGCGGCACTGCACATCGTAAATGACGGCGTACTCGTCCACGGCGGTCTCCGCCAGAGCCTGTGCATCCTCCCGCAGGGGAGCGGTGCAGCGATCCGGGGCAGCGGGGGTTCGCCCGGCCATGACGGCGGCCCGCAGGTCCAGATAATTCTGGATGGCGGCGAGGATGTCCTCCGACGGGAGGGAGGCGGTGCCGCAGCCGCTGAGATAGCCGCACAGATCGGACTCCTCGCAGTCGTCGCCCACCACCTGCCAGCCTTGGGCGGTACGGTTCAGGGTCAGATGGTGCAGAGAGCCGTAGCCGAAGGTATCGCCGGTGGTCTGGGTGAGGTCGCTGGAATAATTGGCCTCCACCCGGAGAGAGGCCCACACCTCCACCGCATCCTCGCTGCGGTAAATAGGGTTCATGGGATACACCTGTACCCGCTGCTCCCCCCAGATATAGCTGGACCACAGGAAGCCACGGGTCAGTGCCTCCTGACGCAGGGTGTCCGTGGTATAGGGCTCCTCCGGCAGAGGATCATCGGGCCGGGCCAGAGCGGTGCAAAGCATGGTGGTATAGGAGAGGATGGCCTGCTGCTGTTCCTCCGTCAGGGTCTCCGCCTCCCCGGCCAGCTCACAGGTGATGACCGGCTGGAAGGGCGCACGGCGCAGGGCCTCGTCCTCCGCCGTGGGGGTCTGAGGTGTGGAGGGGCCAGAGGGAGCGGCAGGGGATGTACCGCAGCCGCTGAGAGCCGTTATCAGCAGCAGTAGGACGCACAGAAGAAGCGACAGGCGGCGGAAAAAACGGTTCATGGGATACCTCCTTCTTTACACCAGATGACGACAAATTGTGACTATAATGTATAATATAGGCTGCAATATGTCAAGAAAAAACAGAGAATTTCACAAAAAGTGGGCGCTGCAACGCAGCGCCCATCGGCAGGAAAATTTTCGGCAGCCTCACGCCTCCCGGCGAAAGACATGGATATCGAAGCTGATGGTGACCGCCAGCTCCTCCAGCGCCGCCAGACGCTGACAGCCGGACTTGGGAGTTTTCCAGTAGTAGGGGGTCATCTGGAACAGGGCGTGGATGTCCTCCTGCCCCAGCACCCGGATGCGGTCCTCCACATGGCGGATCTCGGCGTAGGCGAAGCCCTCGTAGGGAGTCTCCTTCAACTCGTTGGGGTAGGGGTGGTCATAGAGCGCCTGCTTCAGCTCCCACAGGTGCTTTTCCGACGGCACCACATAGAGAAACGTGCCGCCGGGCCGGAGCGCCCGCCGAAATTCCTCCAGCGCCAGCGGGGAGAAGCAGTTGAGCAGCAGGTCGATGGACCGGTCCGCCACCGGCAGGTGATAGGAGGAGGCCACGGCGAACTCCACGTCCTTTTCCCGCTTGGCGGCCCGGCGGAGGATGGCCTTGGAGATGTCCGTCCCCGCCATGCAGGGGGCCATCCCGGCGTCCCGCAGCGCCCGGTAGACGGCGCTGGTGTAGTATCCCTCGCCGCAGCCGGTGTCCAGCACCGCCGGATGCTCCGGGGCATAGTCCAGTGCCAGACGGCACAGGGCATCCCGCAGGGCGGCGTAGTAGTCCTTGCTGAGAAAGACACTGCGGGCGGCGGCCATGCCCTTGTCGTCGCCGGGCATTTTGGAATGCTTGCGGTTGGCGGGCAGCAAATGAGTGTAGCCCTCACGGGCCACGTCATAGCTGTGGCCCGCCGGACAGCGGTAGCGCCCCGGCTCCCGCTCCAGCGCCGCCCCGCAGATGGGGCAGACGAACAGGCTCATTGCCCACGCTCCTTTCGGACGGTGACGTCGTGGATCCACTGTCCCGTGCGGATACGCAGGGCGCACAGCGGCACCTTCAGCAGGCTCTCCGACTGGATGGCGGCGGCGATCCACCAGTAGTCCGCCTTCAGCACCAGCGCCAGCAGCGCCGTCAGGGGCAGGGCCATGCACCACTGGGGCCCCACGTCCAGCAGGGTGGACCAGAACACGTCGCCGCCCGCCCGCAGCACGCCGGTGACGGCGGAGATAGAGTAGGCGTGGAGGGGGATGGACAGAAAGCCCGTCACCGCCAGCGCCGTGGCGATGGCGGCGGACTCGCCGTAGAGCTTGAACAGCGGGAACACCACCGGCACGAACAGCGTCGGCACCAGCAGCAGAGACAGGACCGTCAGCCCCGCACCCACCAGCGCCGTGAACACCAACAGCGTCCGGCTCAGGTCCATGACCTCCTGATGGCTGCGGCCCTCACCGATGGATTTGCCGATTATCACGGCGGTGGCGGCACCCAGACCGAAGCACACCACCAGGAACAGGCGGTTGAGGTTGCCCATCACGGCGTTGGCCGCCAGCATCTCCACGGAGTTGTCGGTGTAGCCCAGGATCACCGTCAGCATACTGTTGCCGAGGCCCCATGCCGTCTCATTGAGGATCACGGGGGAGGAGTACTTCACGAACCGCCGGAGCATTTCCCAGCCGGGGCGGAAGAAGGCCCGCCACTGGATGGGCAGGAGCCTGCTGCGGACGGCACAGAAGCTGCACACGGCGAACTCTGTGATGCGGGCCAGCAGGGTAGCTACGGCGGCACCCTGAATGCCCAGCGCAGGCAGGCCGCACTTGCCGAAGATCAGCAGGTAGTTCAGCCCCGTGTTCAGCACCGTGGACATGGCGAACAGCTTCATGCCGAAGCCGGCGTCCTCGGCGCTGCGCCGGGCGCTGACATACAGGGACGAGAGCATATTGAACACATAGGAGATGCCGATGAGCTTCAGATACGGCGCACCCAGCACCGACAGCTCATGGCTGTTGGACAGCAGATCCATGATCTCCACCGGCCACAGGTACAGCACCGCCGCCAGCACCACCGTCAGGCCGGTACCCAGCATGGCCGCCACGCCGATGGCACGGCTGATGTGCTCCATATCCCGCTTGCCCCAGTACTGGCTCACCAAAATGCTCAGGCCGCTCTGCACGCCGAACACGATGGAGATCAGCAGGAACACCGGCACGTTGGCGGTGGTGACGGCGGCCATCTGGGTGTTGCCCAGCCAGCTGACCATCAGCGTGTCCATCAGGCCCAGTGTAAAGGTGATAAGGTTTTGCAGGGCGATGGGGCCGGTCAGACCCCACAGATACCGGTAAAAGCCCGGTTCACGTTTCAGACATTGCAGCATGGTATCCCTCACAGCATGGAAAATCTCGTATTTTTGTGGCGCAGCAGCGCCTCGTACAGGGCGTCGATGTCGCCCTCCGTGGTTTCCGGCCCGAAGCTGAGCCGCAGCACCCCGGCGGCGGTCCTTTTATCCAGCCCCAGAGCGGCATAGCCCCGGCTGGCCTTGCCCCGGTGACAGGCGGAGCCTGCGGACAGGCAGATGCCCTGACTGCCCAGATCGTTGATGACGTTGGCACTGGGATAGCCCACCAGCGACACCGCCAGAATGTGGGGGGCCTCGCCGCCGCCCACCGGTACCACGCCGGGGATGCTCAGCAGCCGCTCCCGGCAGTAGGCCTTGATGCGGGCCATGTGGGCAAGCTTTTCCTCCAGCCCCTCCTGCCGCAGCGCCACGGCCTTGGCAAAGCCCGCTATCTGGGCGGTGGCCTCCGTGCCGGAGCGCAGCCCCTCCTCCTGCCCGCCGCCGGCCAGCAGGGGCCGCAGGTTCCGCAGGTCCGGACGGACGTACAGAGCGCCGATGCCCTTGGGGCCGCCAATCTTGTGGGCGGACAGGCTCATCAGATCCACGCCCCACCCTGCCGGGTCGCAGGGAACCTTCAGAAAGCCCTGCACGGCGTCGCAGTGGAGGAGCGCACGGCTCCCCCGCTCCTTCAGCAGCCGGGCGATATCCGCCACGGGGAAGAGACACCCCGTCTCGTTGTTCACCAGCATCACGGACACCAGTACCGTGTCCTCCCGCAGGGCCTCCGCCACCTGTCCGGCGGAGATATGCCCCGTGCGGTCGGGCTTGAGGTAGGTGACCTCATACCCCTCCTGTTCCAGCTGGCGGCAGGGCTCCAGCACGGCGCTGTGCTCCACGGCGGTGGTGATGATGTGCCGCCCCGTGTGTCGGCCCTGCCATGCGGCGGCCCGGATGGCCCAGTTGTCCGACTCCGTGCCGCAGGAGGTGAAGTGCAGGGCCGATGGCTGGCACCCCAGCGCCCCGGCGATGGTGCGGCGTGCCTCCTCCACCAGCTCCTTGGCCTCCCGGCCCAGAGGATACTGGGCGGAGGGATTGCCGAACTGATGGCGCAGCACATCGTACATGGTATCCGCCACAGCCTCCGGCAGGGGCGTGGTGGCGGCGTGGTCCAGATAGATCATAGCGCAGACCTCCCGTTTTTTCAGAAAAACCGGCGCCGGACAGGGGGGAGGGGCAAAGACCCTCTTGCCACCGGCGGCCGGATACCGTATAATGTAGACAAATTCTTATTATATCGGAGAAAACCGCAAAGTGCAAGGAGAATCCCCATGCGAGTTGCTATTTACACCCTCGGCTGCAAGGTCAACCAATACGAGACGCAGGCCATGGAGCAGGAGCTTCAGCGGCGTGGCCACACGCTGGTGGACTTTGAGTCCCCGGCGGACGCCTACATCATCAACACCTGCTCCGTCACCGCCGTCAGCGATAAAAAATCCCGGCAGATGATCCGCCGGGCCAAGAGCCGCAATCCCCAGGCCGTGGTGGCTGCCTGCGGCTGCTATGTGCAGACCCACACCCCGGAGGCTCAGGAGCTGGGCATCGACCTCATCGGCGGCACCGGCGACCGGATGGAGTTTCTGACCCTGCTGGAGCAGGCGGCGGAGGATCACCGCAGCCGTGTGGCGGGGGATGAGGCCCTGCGCCGCCGCATCTTCGAGGTGCTGCCCGCCGGGGGCATGGCGGCCCGGACACGGGCCATGCTGAAGGTGGAGGACGGCTGCGTCAACTTCTGCACCTACTGCATCATCCCCTATGCACGGGGGCCGGTGCGGTCCCTGCCGCTGGAGGAGGCGGTGCGCCAGACGGAGCAGCTGCGGCGGGAGGGCTACCGGGAGGTGGTCTTTACCGGCATCGAGATCTCCTCTTGGGGACAGGATCTCAAGGACGGCCGCAGCCTCATCGACCTGCTGGAGGCGGTGTCGCAGGCGGCGGGAGAGATGCGCCTGCGGCTGGGCAGTCTGGAGCCCCGCACCGTGACGGAGGATTTCTGCCGCCGGGCCGCCCGGCTCCCCAACCTCTGCCCCCAGTTCCACCTGTCCATGCAGTCCGGCTGCGACGCCACCCTGCGGCGCATGAATCGCCGGTATGACACCGCCCGGTTCCTCCGGTCCGTGACTCTGCTGCGGCAGTACTTCCTCCGGCCCGCCATCACCACGGACCTGATCTGCGGCTTCCCCGGCGAGACGGAGGAGGAATTTTCCCAGACGCTGGCCTTCCTGCGCCGCTGCGACTTTGCCCAGATGCACATCTTCCCCTACTCCATCCGCCCCGGCACCAAGGCGGCGGAGATGGAGCAGGTCCCCGGCCCGGTGAAGGAGGAGCGTGCCGCCCGTGCGTCGGCGGTGGCGGCGGAGCTGCACCGTGCCTATCTGCAGGGCTGCGTAGGCCAGACGTATCCCGTGCTCTTCGAGCAGCGCAAGGACGGCTGCGCCGCCGGTCATGCCCCCAACTATATGCCGGTGGAGGTGCAGACACAGGAGGATTACCATAACACCGTTCGTCATGTGAAGATCACAGGCGTAGTAAACGATATCCTGATGGGAGAGGTGACATAACATGGAACACTTTTTTGCCTATACGTCCCGGATGCGGTTCATCTCCCGCTGGGCGCTGATGCGTAACAGCCAGCCGGAGAACATTCAGGAGCACAGCCATCAGGTGGCAGTGCTGGCCCATGCGCTGGCGGTGATCCGCAACCGCTGCTTCGGCGGTCAGGTGAACCCCGGTACGGTGGCGGTGGCGGCCCTGTACCACGACGCCAGCGAGATCCTCACCGGGGATCTGCCCACCCCCATCAAGTACTACAATCCCGCCATCCGGGATGCCTACAAGCAGGTGGAGCACATCGCCTGCGGCAAGCTGGTGGGGATGCTGCCGCCGGAGCTGCAGCCGGACTTTGCCGAGGCCCTGACCCCCACAGACCCGGAGGTGGAGGAGTTGGTGAAGGCGGCGGACAAGCTGTCTGCCCATATCAAATGTCTGGAGGAGCTGAAGGCCGGGAATCTGGAGTTCCGCCGGGCGGCGGAGCAGACAGAGCAGGCGTTGGACGATTTCCATCTGCCGGAGCTGACCTATTTCCGGGAGCATTTCCTCCCCAGCTTCCGGCTGACGCTGGATGAGATGGAGTAAAATCAAGCGCAGGAGAGACGGCTCGTCTCCCCTGCGCTTGATTCGTTATGA
>OBLO01001649.1_pt1 | contig 18938 bp, 16 predicted proteins | sample 1519401 | NCBI WGS metagenome assembly OBLO01 (sample SAMEA2602897, study PRJEB22501) | metagenome | reverse complement strand
CTTTCCTTTGGCCGCTGACAAAAAAGACGGGTGTGCTGCACGTTCCGTGCAGCACACCCGTCTTTTCACTTCTTCACCATAAACAGCGGGATCTCGTTCTTTCCCACCATATTATGCTCGTCGCGGGCGACTTTTTCTATATACCGGATATCGCCCAGGTTTTCCTTTTCCTGTGCCAGGGCGTCGTTTTCCGCTTTCAGCTGCTGGACTTTCTTTTCTGTCCGCACGCTTTCCTGATGGATCCGGAAGATCCGGTATCCCTGATGGACCGCGCTGCCCAATAAGGGCAGACAGCATACCAGGACCAGTACCAGGAAACGTCTGTTGGTTTTGCGTCTGGAATCCATTGTCCTGCCTTTCCATCCTTCCCCGGCACCCTTCCTGCCGGGATAAAAAAGCAACCCGACACCGGAGGCATCAGGTTGCTGGATCTGCCACTTATTTGTTTACGGCATCCTTGAAAGCCTTCCCGGCTTTGAAAGCAGGAACATTGGCTTCTGCAATTTCAATGGTTTCACCAGTGCGAGGATTCTTGCCGCTGCGGGCATTACGAACGCGAGCTTCGAAAGTACCGAAACCGATCAGTTGTACTTTATCTTTGTTGGCTACGGCTTCCTTTACGGTATCGATGAAAGCGTTCACAGCCTTTTCAGCATCTTTTTTGGGCAGCGCGGTTTTGGACGCAACTTCAGCAATCAATTCACTTTTGTTCATAAGAAAAATCCTCCTAAATAGGTATTGCGCCTGCGTGGGCGGCGCCTGACTATGGTCATATTAGCACAACCGCAGGAAAAATGCACGCATTTTTTGGGAAAATCATGAAAACGCGGGGGGTGTGAAAGGATTCATACCCGCGGCCCCCAGTTTGTCAGCCGTCAAGCCCCCGTCTCCTTCTTCGCCTCCTGCCACCGGGTTTCCAGGTCATCCAGGGTCAGGTCCTTCCAGTCCTTTCCCTCTGCCTTGATCCGGGCTTCCAGATGTTCGAACCGGTGCTGGAATTTGTTGTTGGCCCGGTTCAGGGTGGTTTCCGGCTCCAGGTCCAGTTTCCGGGCGTAGACGGCCAGGGCAAAGAACAGGTCCCCCAGTTCCTCCTCGGTCCGGTCCCTGTCACAGGCTTCCACGGCCTCCTGGAGCTCTTTTTCCTCTTCCTGTACCTTCTCCCATGCGGAAGGGGCATCCGGCCATTCAAAACCGGTTTTGGCCGCCCTGGCGCTGAGTTTGTAGGCCCGCATCAGGGCCGGCAGTCCCTTGGCGATGCCGTCCAGGGCATGGGTCCGTTCGGTCTTTTCCTGGGCCTTCAGGGTTTCCCAGTTGGCCATCACTTCCCCGGCGCCGCTGACCCGGGTGCTGCCAAACACATGGGGATGCCGGTGGACCAGTTTCTTCACCACATCGTCGATCACATCCTGCATGGCAAAGAGTCCCTCTTCTTCTGCCAGCCGGGCGTGGAACACCACCTGGAGGAGCACATCCCCCATTTCTTCCCGCATGCCGGCCACATTGCCGTCATCGATGGCTTCCAGCATTTCATAGACTTCTTCCACCAGTTCCCGGCGCATGGACTGGTGGGTCTGGACCCGGTCCCAGGGACAGCCGCCCGGTTCCCGGAGTACCCGGACCAGTTCCATCAGGGGCCGCAGGTCCAGGACCCCCGGCTGGTGGATGCCTTTTTCATGGAGTGTTTTCATGGTGTTCCCCTCATTTCTTCTTTTTCAGATCCCGGAGTTTCAGTTCTCCGGTGGCCAGCAGGCACAGTCCGTACACCAGGGCCCCGGCGCAGATTTCCACCGCCAGACGGAGTACCGGTCCGGGCAGCAGCCGGGCGGCAGCAGGAGCCCCGGCCCACAGGACCAGTCCCATCACCGCCGCTGAAAACCCGATCCGCAGACAGTTTTTCCCGGGCAGGGACAGTCGGTCGCTGTGGTACATCCACAGCAGGTTTCCCAGGCCGGCCATGGCCAGGTTGGCATCGGTGGCCCAGGCCGCCCCCTGGATGTTCCAGAGGGGATTGGCGGTAAGGACCCACAGGAGCCCCACTTTCACCAGGAGGCTCAGGAGCATGTTCATCATGGGCACCCGGGTATGGCCCAGTCCCTGGAGGATGGCGGTGGACACCTGGTGGAGCCCCAGGAAGAAAATGGCCGGAGCCAGGGCGGTGATCACCGGTCCCGCATGGACGGTGCCGTAGAGCACCTGGGAAATGGGTGTCCCCAGAAGGCCCACCCCCACTGCCGCCGGCACGTTCAGCAGCAGGAAGAACCGGAAGGCCCGGCGGGGTTTGCTTCCCATCAGGGCCCGGCGGCCCCGGGCTTTTGCTTCCGCCACCGCCGGCCCCACCGAAGGCGCCAGGGAATTGGTGGGAATGGGCCCCCTGTTCACCAAAGGCATGGCCCTGCCGGGCAGGGACCCCAGCAACGTGGAGGATGGCGGGAGCCGCCGGGGGGACCCAAGGGAAGAAATGGGCGGGAGCGGGGGCGGTAATCCCGGGCCCCGAAGGCAGGGGGCGGTAGGCCACGGGGAAATGGGGTGCCCCAAGAGGCCCCCCCCCCACCGCCGCCGGCACGTTCAGAAGAAGGAAGAACGGGAGGGCCGGGGGGGTTTTGCTCCCAAGCAGGCCCGGGCGGCCGGGGGTTTTGGCTTCCGCCACCGCCGGCACCACCGAAGCCGCCAGGGAATTGGTGGGAATGGTCCCCATGTTCACCAAAGGCATGGCCATGCCGGACAGGTACCCCAGGGCTCGGGTAGAAGCGGCCACGGTAAAGTCTGCCGCCAGCAGCCGGTCCGGCACCAGGATCATCTCGATGCCGCTGACCACGGGCACCATCAGGTTGGCGCAGGTCACCGGCAGGGCCAGGGATACCAGCTGCCAGGCGGTACGGGAAAGAGAAGGCCGTTCTCCCGCTCCGGCAGGGGCCGCCGGTTCCCGTTTCCACCGTTTCTGCTGCCGGCGGACGAACCACAGCAGGCTCCCCAGGCTGACCACCGCTCCAGGCACGGCACCGAAGGCCGCTCCCGCCGCCCCCCAGTCCAGTCCCCGGGGCAGCAGGATCCAGGCCAGGAGCACCATGGTCACCACCCGGGTGAACTGTTCCAGGATCTGGGACACCGCCGTGGGGGTCATTTCCTGGAAGCCCTGGAAATACCCCCGGAGACAGGCGGCGGGAATGGACAGACCGATGGCCGGCACCAGGGCCAGCATGGCCAGCCGGGCCCGTCCGTCCTTCACGATGCCCCCGTCGATGAGCCAGGGCACCAGGGCCCAGGCCAGCCCGGCAAAAGCCACCCCGGCCAGGGCCATGAGCCCGGCGGAAATCCCCAGGATCCCCCGGGCTCCCTGCCGGTCTCCGGCGGCGGCCCGGCGGGAGATCAGGATGGACATGGCCGCCGGGATCCCCGCCGAAGACAGGGCCACCAGAAGCAGATACAGGGGATAGGCGATCTGGTACAGGCCAATGCCCTCCCCGCCCAGAAGACGGGACAGAAGGATCCGGTTCACGGATCCCAGGATTTTTACCATGAGCCCTGCCGCCGTCAGGATCAGGGTCCCTTTCATAAACCGGTCTGCCATTTCTGCCTCCTTTTTGCCGGGCCCAGGGTGTTTTTCAGCGGGGCGCCGGGCCTGCGCCCCCTACAGGTTGTGCATCAGCAGGCTGCCGGGCCTGCAGCTCCTGCGGATTGGGTTATTCACAAAGGATTATAGCATGCGGGGCAGGTTCTTTTCCAGCCAGGAAAGGGGCTGTTCCTCCATGCCTTTGGTTTTCAGCACGAACTGGGGCTGGGGCCCCATCTTCAGGGTGGCCCGGGGCACGTATTCCCGGATCAGGGCCTGGAGCACATCGGGATTGGCCTTGCTGTGGGGATCGAAGGTGAGCCGGATTTCTCCCGGCCGCACCGCCACGCTGATGATCCGGAGCTTCCGGCACACATCCCGGAGAGCCGCCACCCGCCACAGGTTCTCCACCTGGGTGGGGGGCGTGCCGAACCGGTCGATGATCTCATCCATCAGATCGTTCCTGTCCTCATACTTCATGTCTCCCAGACGGTGGTACAGTTCCAGCTTGTACCGGGGATTGTCGATATAATCGTCCGGGATGTAGGCATCCAGCTTCATTTCGATCACCGGATCCGGCGGAACGGGTTCATCCGGGTTTCCGCCGTTCTGGAGGGTGTTGATGGTCTTTTCCAGCAGCCGGCAGTACAGGTCGAAGCCCACCCCGGCGATCTGTCCGTGCTGTTCGGCCCCCAGCAGGTTCCCGGCCCCCCGGATCTCCAGGTCCCGCATGGCGATCTTGAAGCCGGCCCCCAGTTCCGTAAAGTCCCGGATGGCCTGGAGCCGTTTCTGGGCCACTTCACTGAGCACCCGGTCCTTTTTGTACAGGAAATAGGCATAGGCCAGCCGGGAGGACCGGCCCACCCGTCCCCGCATCTGGTACAGCTGGGACAGTCCGAAGTTTTCCGCCCCGTCGATGATGATGATGTTGGCCAGGGGCACGTCCAGGCCGTTTTCGATGATGGTGGTGCTCAGGAGCACGTCGAAGTCCCCCTGGTAGAACCCCAGCATCACATCTTCCAGTTCGTCCTCGGTCATCCGTCCATGGGCCAGACCGATGGTAATCCCGGGGACCAGTTCCCGGAGATGGGCAGCGATCCGGCTCAGCCCCTCGATCCGGTTGTGGACATAGTAGATCCGTCCGCCCCGGCGGATTTCCCGTTCCAGGGCTTCCCGGACCATCCCGTCATCATATTCGGCCACATAGGTTTCCACCGGCAGCCGGTCTTCCGGAGGGGATTCGATGATGCTCATGTCCCGTCCCTTCACCAGGGCCAGGTGGAGGGTACGGGGAATGGGGGTGGCGGAGAGGGTCAGCACGTCGATGCCGGCGCTGCGCTGCTTGATTTTTTCTTTCTGGGCCACCCCGAACCGCTGTTCCTCATCGATGATCAACAGGCCCAGGTCGTGGAATTCCACATCCGGGTTCAGGATCCGGTGGGTGCCGATAAGCACGTCAATCTTGCCTTCCGCCACCCGTTCCATGATCTCCCGCTGCTGTTTGGGGGTCCGGAACCGGCTGAGCATCTCCACCCGCACCCCGAAGGAGCCCATCCGCTGGGTAAAGGTCAGCAGGTGCTGCTGGGCCAGGACGGTGGTGGGAGCCAGTACTGCCACCTGTTTGCCGTCCATGACGGCCTTGAAGGCGGCCCGGATGGCCACTTCGGTCTTGCCGTAGCCCACGTCCCCGCACAGGAGCCGTTCCATGGGTACGGGCTTTTCCATGTCCGCCTTGATCTCAGCAATGGCCTTCAGCTGGTCCGGGGTTTCCTCAAAGGGGAAGCTGTCCTCGAATTCTTTCTGCCAGTGGGTATCCGGGGCAAAGGCATGGCCCGGGGTGATCTTCCGCTGGGCGTAGAGCCGAAGCAGTTCCGTGGCCAGTATGGTGATGGCCTTCTGGGCTTTCCGGGTGGCTTTCTGCCAGTCCTTCCGGCCCATGTTGGACAATTTGGGCGGCGTCCCCTCGTTGCCCACGTATTTGTGGAGGAGGCCCACCTGTTCCACCGGCACATGGAGCTTGTCCCCGCCGGCGTACTGGAGCTGGAGGTAATCCCGGTGGACCCCGTTCACTTCGATGGTTTCCACCCCCATGTACCGCCCGATGCCCTGGACGTCATGGACCACATAATCCCCGGCCTTGATGTCGGAGAAATAGTTCAGGGCCGGTCCTTTGCCCTTTGTTTTGGTGAGCCGGCGCTTCTTCTGGGCCCCGAAGATGTCGCTTTCCGTCAGCAGCAGCCATTTTTCATCCCAGAAATAGAAGCCGTTGGTCAGGCTGCCGGCAAAGACCTGGCCCCCGGTTTCCGGTACGCCCTGGAACTGGCCGGCAAAGGCCATGGGCAGACCGGCTCCTTTCAGGCTTTCTGCCAGGCCTGCGGCCTTGTCCTGGGTCCCCATCATGATCAGGGGATGGATGCCCTGGTCCAGCCAGCCCTTCAGGTCTTTCTGGAGCAGGTCGGTGTTTTTATTGTAGGGAGCCATGGCCCGGACCTGCACATGGATACGGGGAGCCTGGGGAAAATAGGGATGGCCCAGGTCGCTGACCGTCAGCAGATGGGTTTCCCCGGCCTGCTGGATCATGGTTTCCTGGTCCAGGAGCTGGTCGGCGAATTCCCGATTGTCTCCCCAGCTTTTTTTGCATTCCTCAAAGAAGGCTACAGGTTCATCCAGTACCGCCAGCTGGTCCGCCGACAGGTACTGGAACAGGGAGGCGCTGATTTCCTGGTTTGGGACCGCCAGGGGCATGATCCCCACCTGGGAGATGGTCCCGATGCTCCGCTGGGTGTCCAGGTCGAACCGTTTCATGGCATCGATGGTGTTGTCGAACCATTCGATCCGCACCGGATCTTTCCCGTTGATGGGGAACACGTCCAGGATATCCCCCCGGACCGCCACCTGACCCAGGGTATCCACCTGTTCCGTCCGTTCGTAGCCGGCCTTCACCAGTTTTTCCACCACCAGGGACTGTTCGATCTCCTGCCCCACCGCCAGTTTCAGGTTTTCCCGGACCAGGGATTCCGGCTGGGGCAGTTTCTGGATGGCGGCTTCCGCGGTGGCGAAGATGATTCCCGGCTCCTTCCGGACGATCATTTCCAGGGCCGCTGCCCGTTCCGCCATCACCTGTTCGTTCCGGGTATCCACCTGGCCGTGGATCAGGCTGGCCGGGTACAGTTCCCGCATGGCCAGGTCCGGATAGAAATGGGCCAGTTCCCGGCGCTGGGCCCGGATGCTCTCCCGGTTCACCGTAAGGATCACCAGGGTCTGGGCCGCCTGGACCGTTTCCTGGAGGGCGCACAAAAAGCCGGCTTTCACAGAGCCTGTGAGGCCGGTCAGCTGCAGGGGACCGGGGGTCTTTTGCCAGAGATCTGCCCCTTCCCGGACATTTTTCTCCTGCTGCAACAGTTTCGTCAGTGTATTTGTCATAAAATTCTCTCTTTACAGGAACAGGGAAAGAGGGGTGTTGCTGGGCAACACCCCTCTTGCTGACGGGGCTGTTGCTTCTGCAACAGCCCCTTTTCAATTACAGTTTAATGTTGATGTTGTTCCGGTCGAAGGTGTGGACGCCGTCCACGAACCGGACCGTACCGGTGGCATACCGCATGGAAATGGTATGGGTACGGGCACCGTTGCCGAAGTAGTTGACTCCCCGGAGCATATCGCAGTTGGTGATGGCGGTGGCGGTGAACATGCAGTCATCGCCCTTGACCAGATCATCAATGGTCAGGATCTTCTTGGTGTCTTCGATGCCCATCTTCCGGCAGCGTTCCACCTGGTCTTCGTTTTCCGGAACCAGACGGGCCTGCATGTCGCCGCCCAGGCATTTCAGCCCGCAGGCAGCCAGTACGCCTTCCGGAGCGCCGCCCCGGCCGATGTACATATGCACGCCGGTGCCTTCGATACCGGCATCAATGATGGGATCCACATCCCCGTCACTGATCAGACGGATCCGGGCCCCAACGGCACGGACTTCTTCAATGATTTTCCGGTGACGGGGACGGTCCAGGGCCACAACGGTCAGATCGTTCACGTTCCGATTCAGGGCCTTGGCCACCCGCTGGAGGTTGACGCTCACCGGATCATCGATGTTGATGCAGCCTTTGGCCCGGGGACCTACGGCAATCTTGTCCATGTACATGTCAGGTGCGTGGAGCAGGCATCCTTTGGGGGCAATGGCGATAACGGCAATGGCGCCGTTCTGGCCTTTGGCCACCAGGTTGGTCCCTTCCACCGGGTCAACGGCGATGTCCACTTCCGGACCGCCGGCCCCTACTTCTTCACCGATGTACAGCATGGGGGCTTCGTCCATTTCCCCTTCACCGATGACCACCGTCCCGTTGATGTGGACGGTATCAAACATTTTCCGCATGGCATCCACGGCCAGCTGGTCGATGCCATTCTTGTCGCCCCGGCCAACACCACGGGCACTGGCAATCGCTGCGGCTTCCGTTACTCGGATAAATTCCATGGATAATTCTCTGTTCATTCCATACGCCTCCCAGATTCGTTGGGCAATTTTCCTTGCCCTTTCATTGTATCCGCTATTGCTGCAGAAATCAATGGTTATGATACTTCAACGCGGCTGCGATGAAGGCCTTGAACAAAGGATGGGGATTGGTGGGACGGGATTTCAGTTCCGGATGGAACTGGGCCCCCAGGTACCAGGGATGGACATCCGTGGGCAGTTCCACCATTTCCACCAGTTTCCCGTTGGGCAGGGTGCCGCCCAGCACCAGACCGTGGCTGAACAGTTCATCCCGCAGTTCGTTGTTCACTTCGTAGCGGTGACGGTGCCGTTCGCTGATGCTTTCAGTGCCGTAGGCCTTTTCCGCCAGGGTGCCGGGATACAGCTTGCAGGGATAAGCCCCCAGCCGCATGGTGCCGCCCTTGATTTCCACGCTCATCTGTTCCGGCATCAGATAGATTACCGGATACGGGGTGTTTTCGTCGAATTCCGTGGAGTTGGCCTTGGCCATGCCGCAGACGTTCCGGGCATATTCGATGACCAGGCACTGCATCCCCAGGCAGATGCCGAAGAAGGGGATCTTGTTTTCCCGGGCATACTGGGCAGCCCGGATCATCCCTTCGATGCCCCGGTCGCCGAAGCCGCCGGGCACCAGGATCCCGTCCACGCCTTTGAAGATCTGGGCGAAGTCCGCCTTGGGGTCTTCCAGATCCACGGCGTTGATGTATTCGATGTCCACATCTGCGTCATGGAAATAGCTGGCGTGTTTCAGGGCTTCCACGATGCTGATGTAGGCATCGGGCAGTTCCACGTATTTGCCCACCACGGCAATGGTGGATTTCTGGGCATGGGGCGCCAGGATCTTCTTCACCATGGCATGCCAGGCATCCATGTCCTTGGGTTTGTCTTCCATGTCCAGTTTCCGCAGCACCACTTTGTCCATGCCCTGGTCTTCCAGCAGCATGGGCACTTCGTAGATGCTGGGAGCGGTGATGGACTGGAACACGGCGTCCGCATCCACGTCACAGAACATGGAAATCTTTTCCCGCATTTCCTTGCTGATTTCCTTTTCGCTCCGGCACACCAGGATATCCGGGGTGATGCCGATGCTCCGCAGTTCCTTTACGCTGTGCTGGGTGGGTTTGGTCTTCAGTTCCCCGGCAGCGGCGATGTAGGGCACCAGGGTCACATGGATGTAGAGCACATCGTTCCGGCCCACATCCTTCTTCACCTGCCGGATGGCTTCCATAAAGGGTTCGGATTCGATATCCCCTACGGTGCCGCCGATTTCGGTGATCACGAAGTCAGCATTTTCTTCCCGGCCCACCCGGTAGACCCGTTCCTTGATTTCGTTGGTGATGTGAGGAATGACCTGTACCGTACGGCCCAGATAATCCCCCCGGCGTTCCTTGTTGATCACGGACTGGTAGATCCGGCCGGCGGTCACGTTGGAATTCCGGGACAGGTTGATGTCAATGAACCGTTCGTAATGGCCCAGATCCAGGTCCGTTTCCGCCCCGTCATCGGTGACGAATACTTCCCCGTGCTGGTACGGGCTCATGGTACCAGGATCGATGTTGATGTAGGGATCGAACTTCTGGATGGTCACCTTGTACCCTCTGCTCTTGAGCAGACGGCCCAGGGACGCTGCCGTGATCCCTTTCCCTAAAGAAGACACCACACCGCCCGTTACAAAAATATACTTGGTCATTTTCTTCCTCCCTTTTTCTGGCTTTCGCCCAACTTTACATATGGTCCGGTGCACTGACACCCAGGATCTTCAAACCGTGGCGCAGGGTATTGCCCACAGCTGTAATCAACGCCAGACGGGCCTGCTGCACCGCAGGATCCACGCCCAGGACACGGCACTGGTTGTAGAACGAATGGAACAGCCCGGCCAGATCGTACACATAGTGGGCGATCTTGTGGGGGGCCCGTTCTGCAGCTGCCGTTTCAATCAGTTCCTCATAATCATTCAGCTTCTTGATCAGGTCCACTTCAATGGGTTCCTTCAGCACGGAAAGGTCGCAGTCCTTCCGGAGGGCGATCTTTTCTTCTTCCATCTGCCGCAGGATGCTGCAGATCCGGGCATGGGCATACTGGACATAGTATACCGGGTTGTCATTGGAATGTTCCGTGGCCAGAGTCAGATCGAAATCCAGCTGGCTGTCCATGCTCCGCATGATGAAGAAGAACCGGGCCGCATCGGTCCCCACTTCCTCGATCAGTTCATTGAGTGTCACGCTCTTGCCGGTGCGCTTGCTCATCTTCACCAGTTCCCCGTTCCGGTACAGGGCCACCATCTGGAGGATCAGCACTTCCAGACGGTCGGGTGCATAGCCCAGGGCCTCCATGGCCGCCTTCACCCGGGGAATGTACCCGTGATGGTCGGCGCCCCACAGGTTGATCACCCGGTCGAAGCCCCGCTGGAATTTGTTCTGGTGGTAGGCGATATCCGCGGCAAAGTAGGTGGATACCCCGTTGTCCCGGATCACCACCCGGTCTTTATCATCTCCGAAAGCCGTGGATCTGAACCACTTGGCTCCGTCTTTCTCATACACATAGCCTTTTTCCTGGAGCTCGTCCACCACCTGGTGGATCTTGTCCGCATCGTGGAGACTCTGTTCGCTGAACCACACGTCGAATTCACAGTTGAATGCTTCCAGGTCTTCCTTCAGGGCCGCCAGTTTTTCTTCCTTGGCCAGGGTCTGGAACTGTTCCAGCCGTTCTTCTTCCGGCATATGGATGAACTTGTCCCCGTATTTGGCCTTGATCCGCCGGGCGGTCACTTTGATGTCTTCCCCATGGTATCCGTTTTCCGGGAACTGGCAGGGAATGTCGAATAGTTCCAGGTACCGGGCGTTCACAGAAAGGGCCAGGTTGTGCATCTGGTTCCCGGCATCGTTGATGTAGTATTCCCGGGTCACGTCATAACCGGCGGCCTTCATCAGGCTGGCCAGAGCGCTGCCCACTGCCGCGCCCCGTCCGTGGCCCACATGGAGCGGACCGGTGGGGTTGGCGCTTACGTATTCGATCTGGATCTTTTCCCCGTTCTTGGGGGGCAGGTTTCCGTAATTCTCCCCTTTGTCCAGGATGGCCCGGAGGGATTCTCCCAGCCAGTCTTCCTTCAGGTAGAAGTTCAAAAATCCGGGACCTGCGATTTCCACTTTGTCCACGCTGGGGCAGTCCAGGTATTCCTGCACCGCAGCGGCGATCACCCGGGGGGCACAGTGGAAATTCCGGGCCGCCTGCAGGGCGAAGTTGGTGGCAAAATCACCAAAGGCTTTCTGGGGCGGTACGGTCAGGACCACCGGGGCCATTTCCCCCTGGGACAGTTTCCCTGCCTCAATGGCCTTCCGGACGGCGTCGGCTACGGCCTCCGCCAGTACTTTCTTCATGTCCACGCTTTTCTTCCTCCTCGATCTCGATTTGCAAACGAATGCTTCCATTGGGCTGGCTGTCCATTTCCAGGTCGAAGAAGACCCGGAGCTGCCAGGCACGGTCCCGGCGGCTGATGGCCAGTTCCCGGGTAAAGACCGTCATGGGAACAGTAAAATACGGGGTCCTGTACTGAAACGAACTGTTCCGGCCCCGTTCATACTGCTGCCGATGTTCATAACGGCCATGCCGGATTACCGTCAGGGTGTCCTCCGTCCATTTCAGGGTGGTGCGGGTCCCTTCCATGCCGGTCACTTCCGATTCGTCGTACCGGACATAGACGGTCCCGTCCTTTTCCGTCAGCTGCCCGAAGGCCACCAGGGTGGCGGGATCTGCATCCCCGGCCCCTACGGTTTCACTATGGATGGTAATCTTTACAGGTGTCATGGACTCTCTCCACAATAAGAGAGGGTTGCCCCTGTGCAAGCCAGCACCATCAGCGCGGCGAAGGAGCAAGCCCTCTTTCGGATTCGTTATGTAGTATCTGTCAGCAAAAAAATTGTATTGTCTTGCCTATTCTTGTTTATTTTATATTAAAGCCGTCCAAAAGGCAAGGGGTGGATGGGGAAAATCCCGGGAAGGGATTGGATTGCACCGATCCCCATTCTATTATATAATGGACCTTATGCAAAAATAAAAGAAAGGATGTGTGTTTATGCATGTTGCATTAAGCACGGTGGTGGCTCTGGTCCTGTATTTTGCCGTTTTGATCGGGATCGGGCTGATCACGTATAAAAAAGATGAGGATATGGAAGGCTACGCCCTGGGGGGACGGGCGCTGGGTCCCTGGGTCACGTCCATGAGCGCGGAGGCTTCCGACATGAGCGGCTGGATGCTCATGGGCCTGCCGGGGTACGCCTACATGGCCGGCATCAGCGCCTTCTGGATTGCCCTGGGACTGATCATCGGCACCTGGGTCAACTGGGTGCTGGTGGCCAAGCGGCTGCGGATCTTCACCTCCGTCATGGGCAACGCCATTACCCTGCCGGAGTACTTTGACAACCGGTTCTCCGACAAGCACCGGAAGCTGCGGATTGCCTCCGCCTTCTTCATTTTCATTTTCTTCCTGATCTACACTTCCTCCAGCTTCGTGGCCGGGGGCAAGCTGTTCAACACGGCCTTCGGTCTGGATTACCGCTATTCCCTGTTCCTCACCGCCGGCATCGTGGTGTTCTACACCCTGATGGGGGGCTTTGCCGCCGTGTGCTGGACGGACCTGTTCCAGGGCTTCCTGATGTTTTTCTCCATCCTGGTGGTGCCGGTGACCGCCATGTACTACATCGGCGGGGTGGATGCCACCATGGCCCGGCTGAACGCCATCAGCCCCCACTATTTCGATATGATCCGGGGGGCCGACGGCAGCGTCCTGAGCCTGACCGCCATCATTTCCCTGTTGGCCTGGGGCCTGGGATATTTCGGACAGCCCCACATTCTGGTCCGGTTCATGGCCATCCGTGATCCCAAGAGCATCCGGCAGGCCACCCACATCGCCGTCACCTGGGTGGTGATCTCCCTGGCCATGGCCGTACTGGTGGGTCTCACCGGCCGGGTATACCTGGGGGATGTGCTGAAAGGCGGGGCAGCGGAAACCGTCTTCATCCAGCTGAGCGGGAAATTCTACCATCCCTTCTTCGCCGGAATCATCACCTCCGGGATCCTGGGGGCCATCATGAGCACCTCCGACAGCCAGCTGCTGGTGGCCGCTTCTTCCTTTACTACGGACTTCTACAAGATCCTGATCAACCCCAAGGCCACGGCCGCGGAACTGGTACGGATGAGCCGGATGATGATCATCGTGGTATCCGCCCTTTCCCTGGTACTGGCCATGAACCCGGACAGCATGATCCTAAACATCGTTTCCTACGCCTGGGCCGGTTTCGGGGCCGCCTTCGGGCCCCTGGTGCTGTTCTCCCTGTTCTGGCGCCGGATGACCACTGACGGAGCCTTCGCAGGCATCGTGGTGGGCGGTTCCACGGTGCTGATCTGGAAGAACTTCTTCGCCTTCACCGGCGTCTACGAAATCATCCCCGGGTTCATCCTGTCCTGCCTGGCCATCGTCATCGTCAGCCTGATGGACAGCGAACCGGAGCCGGAAGTGGTGGCCCGGTATGACGAGGCAGTTGCCAAGTTGAAAGGGGAATGAAAAAAGGGGCCTGGAAAAAATGATTTCTCATTTTTTCCAGGCCCCTTTTGGTCGCGAGCTAGGACGTTTAAGCCATTTGTTTCTTTTTCTATATGATGATAAGAAAAAATCGGTTGGAATCTGCAAAACTGAAACTTCGGTCTGTACCAACAAGCCCGCGACCCACGACTCGTGACCAAAAAGGTGGGCTGTGAAGAAATGAAAAAAGCATTTCTTCACAGTCCACCTTTTCTTACTGTATATACTTCCCGTCCCGTTTCAGCGGCTCCGACAGATCCTGCCCTCCCAGAACCGTTACCGGCTTGCCTTTTACGGTGAACCTTACTTTCTGGATTTCCGGGAATTCGGTGAGGGTGTCCACCACCGCATACAGCATCAGCAGAGTGTCGTGGTCCCCCCGCCGGGTCTGGAATTCCCGGCTGAAATCAATGGTGGCCACCTTGTCCTTTACGGTGACTTTGTTCACCTTGACCCCTTTGGGGAAGGTGGTGTCCCCCTGGGGACGCTTTTCCACCAGTTCCTTCAGCACCAGCAGGGGCAGCTTGTCCTGGCTGCCGGAAAGCTTCACGGTCTGGGCCTGGAGCTTCCCGTTCTTCCCCACCCGGTACAGGGTCCGGGACGAAGCCTGGGCTCCCTTCTGCCCGGCCTTGGCATCCGCCGCAGCCGTTTCCTTTTTCGTGTCAGGGTTCACGGTGGTGTTCTGGGGACTGCAGCCTCCCAAAAAAGTCAGGCTCCCCAGCAGTAGTGCTGCCGCCGTCCAGCGGGTCAGTCTTTTGTCCATGGGCTCAGCCTCCTTGATGCTGGTTGTAGAAGTCTTCGATACCGTCAGCAATGGCATTGGCCACCTTGTTCTGGAACCAGTCGGAGATCAGCAGCTTTTCTTCCCTTTTGTTGGTCAGGAACAGACATTCCACCAATGCCCCGGGCATGGTGCTCCGCTTGTTCACGTAGAAGTTGGCGTACCGTACCCCCAGGTCATCCACATCGGCGGTCTTCATCAGCCGGTCCTGGATGCACTGGGCCACCTGGATATCGTACTTGGTCTTGGGATGGTAGTAGGTGGAGAACCCGCCCACGCTGGTGTTTTCACTGGCGTTGATGTGGATGCTGATGAACATGTCGGAATGGCTGTTCTCCGCCACATCCACCCGGGCCTGGAGTTCTTCCGCATCGGTGGCGTCCGGTCCGTACACATCCACGTCGGTGGTCCGGGTCATGTAGACGATGGCCCCTTTCTTTTCCAGCAGGGCCTTCACCTTTTTGGAAATGGGCAGGGTCACGTCCTTTTCATAGGTGCCGGTGACCAGTCCGTGGGTTCCCGGGTCCGTGCCCCCATGGCCCGGATCCAGGGTGATCCGCTTGCCTCGGATGCCCCCCACCACGGAATAAGTGGTGCCGAAACTGGGTTTGGGCCGGGTGGGCTGCCAGGGAGAGCTGGAAGGCCTGCTGGGCCGCTTGGGAGTGAAGGTCTTCTGGGGCGGCGCCGCGATCACATCCACCACCACCCGGGTGGGCCGTTTGGCCACTTTGTCTTCCTTCAGGCTGAACACGTTGAACATCCCCTTCTGGAGGGGTTTCTTCATCATCACATGGACCACCGTGGCATTGATCTTCCGTTCCAGATACACCTTGGAAACATAGGTGGCCTTTTTGGGGGTAGTGACCCGGGGAATGGACGATTTCAGGTTGCCGTAGACGGTGACCCGCAGTTCATTGTCCAGCATTTCCGTTTTGTATTTCGTGGCCTGGTTGGTATCCAGGACAATCCGCAGCCGTCCGTTGGGATTGACCCCGTACACCACATCCTGGATCTTGGACGCCGCCTGGGCATTTCCCGTTCCCAGGCATGCCACCAGGCAGAAAAAGAATAACAGCAGTTTTTTGAACACGTTGAACCTCCTCTTGGGACGCAGCAGGCTGTCTTCTGCCTCCCGGACTACCCGGCCATTGTAACACTTTCCCAGGGTCCATGCAAATCAGGCCGGCTGACCGCCCCGGCGGGCCGGCCATCTTTTATCTCTTTTTCACTTTGTCCAGGGCTGCAGGCAGGTGGGTCACCAGATCCCCGGCCGCAAGACCGATCTTTCCGCCTTCCGCCGCCAGATCCCCGGCCAGCCCCTGGAGATAGACCCCGCAGCAGGCGGCCTGGCCCAGGTCCAGTCCCTGTCCCAAAAGGGCGGCAATGGTCCCGGTGAGCACGTCTCCGCAGCCCCCGGTGGCCATGCCTTCATTGCCGGTGGTATTGATGAACACCTGTCCGTTGGGCAGGGCCACCACCACCGGCGTGCATTTCAGCACCACCACCGCCTGCCATCTGGCCGCCCCTTCCAGGGCCGCCCGGACCGGATCCTGGAGGATCTCCCCGGTGGATTTCCCCAGCAGCCGGGCCATTTCTCCCGGATGGGGGGTAAAGATTTTTTTCTGGAGGGACTGCAGCAGGGCATCATCCCCGGCCAGGGCATTGAGGCCGTCCGCATCCAGCACCAGGGGCTGGGACAGCTGGGGCAGCAGTTCCCGGAGATACTGGACGGTTTCCGGGGCTTTCCCTGCTCCGGGACCGGCAGCCACCACGTCAAAGCTCCGGAAGGCCTTCAGGCTGGCTTCCGTCACCGGCCGTACCATCACCTCCGTGGATTTGATGATCAGGGGCTGGAGCACTTCCGGCTGGGTGTACAACGTCACCAGACCGGCCCCGGCCCGGACCGCCGCCTTGGAACAAAGTTCCGCCGCTCCGGCATACCCCAGGCTCCCGGCCAGGATCCCCACCCGGCCGTTCATGCCCTTGTGGGCATTGGGGGGCCGTTTGGGCAGCACGTGCCGGACCAGGTCTTCCGTCAGGAGCTCCGCATTGCTTTCCGCTTCCAGCACCAGGGAGGGCGGGGTATTCAGATCCGCCAGGATGATCTTCCCGGTGTACCCGGCTCCGGGATACAGATACAACCCCGGTTTGGGGGCAATCATGGTCACCGTGGCCCGGGCGTGGAGAGCCAGGTCCGTATACCCGTGGTCCGCTTCCACCCCGCTGGGGATGTCCACCGCCAGCACCGGTACCGGCACCATCTGGAGAGTTTCCAGGAGGGACCGGATGGGTTCCCGGACTTTGCCGTGGAAGCTGGTCCCCAGCAGGGCATCGATGAACAGATCCGCCTGGGCACAGGCCTGGAGCACTTCATTCTGGTCCTTTTCCCACCGGAGGATGGTAAAAGGGAAGCTCTGACAGATCTTGTACTGGAGCGCCGCTCCCGGACCGAAGCTTTCCGGGGCTTCCGCCAGCACCAGGGTCACCAGGGCTCCCCGTTTCAGCAGGAACCGGGCGGCGGCCAGGCCGTCTCCCCCGTTGTTCCCTTTCCCGATCAGCAGGATCACCCGTTTTTCCCGGGGATCCCCCATCAGGTCCGCCGCCGCATCGGCCACGGCCCGTCCGGCGTTCTCGATGAGGACGGCCTCCGGGATCCCCATTTCCCCGATGGCCTTGGTATCCACTTTTTTCATGGCTTCACTTGCAATGAGTTTCATCTTATCCCTCCAACAGTACTTGGGCAATGGCATTTTCCGCCGTATGGCTCAGGCTTACATGGATCCGTTCCACGCCCCGCACCAGGGCGGCCACCCGCAACTGGCCCATGAGATGGAGCTGGGGCGCCCCGGTCTTTTCCTCGTTCAGCACTTCCACCTGCTGGAGCTGTCCCGGGGTCAGGCCGGTGCCCAGGGCCTTGCCCAGGGCTTCCTTGGCCGCAAACCGGGCCGCGTAGGATTCACTGCTGTGGGCGCCCTTGCTTTCACAGTACTCGATTTCGTCCCGGGTAAAGGTCTTTTCTTTGAACCCGGCCTGTTTCAGGGCCCGTTCCATCCGGCCCACTTCCAGGATATCCACACCCATGCCAAGAATCATATCCAATTCCTTCTTTCACGCTTTTCTATCTTATTGAAACAATGTTACAAAACTATGGCAAAACTGTGCTCTTTCTTTTCCATTTACATCCCATGCTGTTTTTTCCAGTCCTTGATCTGCCGGAGCCGTTCCTTGTACCGGGCTTCCAGCCCCTGTTCCGTGGGATGGTAATAGCTCCGGTCCTTCAGCCCGTCGGGCAGGCACTGCATGGCGGCCATTTTCTCTTTGGTGTCATGGGCATACTGGTACCCTTTGCCGTAGCCCAGCTCTCCCATCAGCCGGGTGGGAGCGTTCCGGATCTGGAGGGGCACCGGTTCGTTGAGATGCTGCCGGGCATCGTCCCTGGCCTCGTTGTAGGCCAGTTCCATGGCGTTGGATTTGGGCGCCATGGAAAGGTAGATCACCGCATGGGTCAGGTTCACGGAACATTCCGGCATGCCGAGGAAATGACAGGCCTGGTAGGCTGCCACCGCAATCTCCAGCCCCCGGGAATCCGCAAGGCCCACGTCTTCGCTGGCGAACCGGACCACCCGCCGGGCAATGTAAAGGGGATCCTCCCCCGCTTCCAGCATCCGGGCCAGCCAGTACACCGCCGCATCCGGATCGGAATTCCGCATGGATTTGTGGAGGGCGGAAATCAGGTTGTAGTGTTCCTCCCCGGTTTTGTCATACAGGAGAGCCTTTTTCCCGGTACACTGTTCGATCAGCTCCCGGGACACATGGATGCCGTCCGGTTTCCGTTCCCCGTTGAGCACCACCATTTCCAGGGTGGCCAGGGCGGACCGGGCATCGCCGTTGGAGAGCCGGGCCAGGAAGGTCAGGTCTTCCTCCGCCAGATGGACGGTTTCTTTCCCGAATCCCCGGGGATCGGTGAGGGCCCGTTTCAGGATCCCTTTGATGGCCTTTTCATCCAGGGCCTTCAGCACAAAGACCTTGCACCGGCTCAGAAGAGCCCCGTTCACCTCAAAGGAAGGATTTTCCGTGGTGGCGCCGATCAGGATGATGGCGCCTTTTTCCACAAAGGGCAGGAACGCATCCTGCTGGGCCCGGTTGAACCGGTGGATTTCGTCCACGAACACGATGGTCCGGGCCCCGAACCGCCGGTTCTCATCGGCCCGCTGCATCACCGTGCGGATTTCCTTGATGCCGCTGGTCACGGCGGAAAAATTGATGAAATTGGCCCGGGTGGTGTGGGCGATGATCTGGGCCAGAGTGGTCTTCCCCACCCCCGGCGGCCCCCAGAAGATCATGGAGGAGATCCGGTCTTCCTCGATCAGGTTCCGGAGGATCTTCCCCGGTCCCAGCAGCTGCTCCTGGCCCACGAATTCGTCCAGGGTACGGGGCCGCAGCCGGGCCGCCAGAGGCTCATCCGCCGGCGCCGCAAACAGACTGTCTTCTTCCAAGGATATCACCTCCCGTATACTCTAAATTTTATTATACCATGAAAAAGGGG
>OBLO01001648.1_pt1 | contig 18965 bp, 20 predicted proteins | sample 1519401 | NCBI WGS metagenome assembly OBLO01 (sample SAMEA2602897, study PRJEB22501) | metagenome | reverse complement strand
ATGAAGATTCCGACGTTACTAACTGAGTGTTGTATCTAATCGTGGGGGCAGGTCAACTGTAATATTGTCATCATGTTGACAACAACGTAATGCCCATTTTCCGGTATTTCCACCGACATCGTACAGGGTTGCAGGGGCGCTGGCGAATACATATGGCAATGCGGCATCAAATGCGCCATCTGAATAGTAATGATCAAAAGCAAACCAACTTTCACGCGCAGCCAGCGGTAATTGTGATAGCGCAGGATAGATTGTTGGCCAGTCGCCAAAAATTTTTAGTCCCGCGGGTTTTCCATCTTTCAACGCATTTTCAAGATAGAACAATCCTTGGTAGCAAACATCCTGAGTGAAGTCCATATTCACGCGCGTCATCGTGTCATGTAAAAGAAAATGACCGACTTTAGCGAGGTAATAATATCCTTCTTTGTGGGTAATGATTCGCCCACTTAACCCCATATCCAACAGGATGCTGGCGGCATATTCGTTGATGGTGCTGTTTTCGGTAATTTCGTCGAGCGTGGCGCCGCGTTTACCTTGCTTGTCTAGCCAGGTGAGTACTCCCGCATTTCGCAGACACAACGCGGTTTGAAAAAGCATAGGGGCAAAGGCGATACGTTGTGCTTCAGTAATGGCATCCAGTGCGCTAAGCGAATCCTGTTCGTACATGTGGGGACAACCTGTTAAATGGCAGATAATAAGAGTATCGGGCCTTTTCAGCCCGACTTTAGGCATAATTACAGATTGGCGCCGGCTGACAGATTAAGCTGGATGTCTTTATCCAGATTGCGTACCCAGCGGTTATAGTTTTTGTGAATTTTTCCACCAGATGCCTGCAGGTTGAGGCTGCTGTCGTATTTGATGTCATAGCTGGTGGCGGTATAAGTGATACGGACTTCAGCTACATGATCGCGGGTTTGTTGGCGAGCTTTAATAACACCTGGTCCGGCTTCAGACATGACCCATTGGCGTTGAATACCGGCTTTCAGGATCGCGGTTTTAACCTGGTCCTGAGTATGCCCCGCGCTCACACTGGTGTGAACTTGATCAATCGGCGCAGTACGTGCACAACCCGCCAGAGCACCGACAACGGCAATGGCCGCAAACCACTTAATATACTGTTTCATTAAAGCTCCCTATCAAAGTACCGTTTATACGTATTAAATAATAAACTCCGAAATCATGGGCACCTTGTATTGCCTATGATTATATTTAAGCTAAATTAGCATTTTATTTCATATGGTTGGTAGCAAGGTAATGAGATGACCGGATAGTAATATCCCAGGACTTTCTTCAACAGAAATTTTTCAGCATCATCATTGGCGAGAAGTATAGATTTTTAGAGAAAATGTATCAAATAAAATAACCTTTAAAGCTAAGTAGATAGCTTAAGTTAAATGCTTTGGGGGGATTCATTATTTTTATGCGTTTTGGTAAAGAAACCATCATCTTGACTTATGTATTTTCTTTATAAAGAATGAAATCCCTTTCACTCTTTATTTAAGATAAGCTTCTATATATAACTGCGTTAGCGTCATTTTAACGGTCATATAAAAATATAAAAACTACCTCGGTTGGTAGTTTTTCAGGGAAGCCGACTTTTGGGCCTGCCGGGCCCCAGCAAAATCGCCAGTTTGCTGCCGCCAGTGGTCGTTTCCATCCAGATTTTACACACGCTGGTTAATGGCACGGAGAGCAACATGCCGACCGGACCGAGCAGCCATCCCCATACCAACAGAGAGAGGAAGACGATTAGCGTCGATAATCCCAGCCGATGCCCCATCATTCGGGGTTCGAGAATATTGCCAATCACCATATGCACCACCAGAAATAGTGCGCCAACCAACAGACATTCGTAAATGCCATTAAATAGCAGTGCCTGGATCATGGGCGGGACGGCGGAAATGACCGAGCCAATGTTGGGCACGTAGTTTAACAGGAATGCCAGTACGCCCCACATCAGAGCAAACTGAATCCCCATCAGTGCCAGTCCCAGCCAGATTATGGCACCGGTCCATAAGCTGAGCAGCGTTTTCAGCGCCAGATAGTGTGACACACCCTTCAGTGCCCGATGTAGCCCCGCAATGTGGATTTGCGGATTATTCAACGCAAAACGCATCTTATAGGGGACATGACGCACCTCAAACAGCATAAAAACTACCGTCATCACCAGCAGAAAGACGCTGGCCATGGCACCAGAAAGACTCGTCATCAGCGTGGTTGTGAAGGTCATCAGCTTGTCAGAGTCCATGCGTTGCAGTATACGTTCCGGGGACATATGCAGATTCAGAAAAGGCACCATCTCTTGCAAATACAGAACCTTGCGCGTTAGCTCCTTATTGTATTTTGGCAGCAGGTCCATGAATTCAGTGATTGACGACGCCAGCACGCCAACCAACGCCGTAAGAACGATCAGCATCACCACCACGACTAAGGTAATAGCGATTGGGCGACCGACTCCCCGGCGGATAAACCAGGTGACCAGTGGATTCAATACAATGGCAAAAAAGAGGGCCAGCAGCAGCTGCACAATGATATCCGCCGCGGCATGGATGCCCGCGAGGATCACCACCAAAGCGGCCAGTTTGAGCAAAATATGCATACCCGTTTTATCGGGCTGAGCGGTTGTCATGTTTTCTTCCTGTTTGCGTTTTTGCATTAAGTGTAGCGGTTGGCTTACGTCTGTTATTCCTAAACTGGCTGCTGATTTATGGTCTGCAACATGGTAGAAATGAAACACTGTTGTGAAAATGTGGTGACCTTCCATGCCCGAACCCGTCGCTGAACCGACGCTAAGCGGTTTGCGCCTTAATCTGCGCATTGTCTCGGTGGTGATGTTTAACTTCGCCAGCTATCTGACCATCGGCCTGCCGCTCGCGGTATTGCCAGGCTATGTCCATGATGTGATGGGATTTAGCGCCTTCTGGGCAGGACTGGTCATCAGTCTGCAATATTTCGCCACGCTGCTGAGCCGCCCTCATGCCGGTCGCTATGCCGATCTGCTGGGGCCGAAAAAAATCGTGGTATTCGGACTGTGCGGCTGCTTTTTAAGTGGTTTGGGCTATCTGCTGGCGGGATCAACCCAAGGTTGGCCGCTGGTAAGTTTGTTACTGTTATGCATCGGGCGGGTGATTCTGGGCATCGGGCAAAGCTTTGCCGGGACCGGCTCTACGCTATGGGGCGTGGGAGTTGTTGGCTCGATGCATATCGGACGGGTGATTTCGTGGAACGGCATCGTGACCTATGGCGCGATGGCGATAGGCGCTCCGCTGGGCGTTCTGTGTTATGCCTGGGGTGGCTTACAGGGGCTGGCGCTGACCGTGATGGGCGTGGCGCTGTTGGCAATACTGCTGGCGCTCCCCCGCCCGGCGGTGAAGGCCAGCAAAGGCAAACCGTTGCCGTTTCGCGCGGTACTTGGACGCGTCTGGTTGTACGGCATGGCGCTGGCATTGGCCTCCGCCGGATTTGGCGTGATCGCCACCTTTATCACGCTGTTTTATGATGCTAAAGGTTGGGACGGTGCAGCTTTTGCGCTGACGCTTTTTAGCTGTACGTTTGTGGGCACTCGCTTGTTATTCCCAAATGGTATCAACCGGTTAGGTGGGCTCAATGTCGCGATGATCTGTTTTAGCGTCGAGATTGTTGGGTTACTGCTGGTGGGCATGGCCTCCATGCCGTGGATGGCGAAAATCGGCGTTCTGCTGGCAGGTGCCGGGTTCTCGTTGGTCTTCCCGGCGCTGGGCGTGGTGGCGGTAAAAGCCGTCCCGCAGCAAAATCAGGGCGCCGCGCTGGCGACCTATACGGTGTTTATGGATTTATCGCTGGGCGTTACCGGGCCGCTGGCCGGGCTGGTAATGACGTGGGCGGGTGTACCGGTTATCTATCTGGCGGCAGCCGGGCTGGTGGCGGTGGCGTTACTGCTGACCTGGCGGCTAAAAAAACGGCCTCAGGCGGTGTCACCGGAGGCCGAGTCATCGTCTTAACCGTTACTGGATAACCAGCGTGTTAATGATGTTTTCTGCGGTCGTTTGCGCTTTTTGCTGATCGTCAGCAGGCAGCGTGATTTGCAGCGTCAGCAGTTGGTTGTCCACTTTACCCAGCACCACGGAAGAGTAAGCGGTCTGGCCTTTGGCCGAGATGATGCTGTCTAACTGTTGCAGCGTGTGGCCTTTCAGCTCAATAGATTTATTGGTGACGACCTGCAACTGCGGGTCGCGGCTACGCTGCTGATCTTCCAGGCGTTTTGCCAGCACCGCCAGATCTTCGTTGGTATTGTCGCCGACAATTACAATCACCGCTTTCTGGCCGGTTGCGTCAGAATACACGTGCATATTGTTCGCCTGGGTACCCAGCTTGCCGCTCTGATCGGTCATATCCGCTGGCAGGGAAAAACTGAGTTTGCCGTCCAGCAGGCTGACCGGTTGTCCGGTGGCGTTACTTTCTGCGGCGGCACCCTCTGCCGGCGCTTTCGTATCGCTATTATCACAGGCCGCAAGCCCCATAACCAGCAGGCCAATACCGACATATTTAACCAGATTGCGCATTGACTTCTTCCTTTCGATAAACGGCCATAACGGCTCATTCGACCATCTTATCACAACTCGGAAAATGAACCTTTAACTCGTCTGCAATGCAGATAATTCAGATTTATCTGCCAGCCTTTTCAGTAACATATTCAGCAGTACGCCGTACATCGGCAGGAAGAAAATAATGCTGATCAGTACCTTGAAGCAGTAGTCGACCAGCGCGATTTCCATCCAGTGCTCGGCCATAAAGGCATCCGGGCTACGCCAGAAAGCGATAAAGAAAAAGGCCAACGTATCGCTGATGTTGCCAAACAGCATGGAAGCCGTCGGCGCTAGCCACCAGCGGCGGTTCTGACGCAGGCGGTTAAAGACATGCACATCCAGAATTTGTCCCAGCGCGTAAGCCATAAAGCTGGCTGCAGCGATACGGGCGACAAACAGGTTAAAGTGCAGCAGCGCGCTGAACCCCTGCCACGACCCCATATAGAACAGTGATGACACAACATAGGAGATCAGCAGCGCGGGGATCATCACCGCAAAGATGATACGTCGTGCCAACGGCGCGCCAAAAATACGCACGGTCAGGTCGGTCGCGAGGAAAATAAACGGAAAGCTAAAAGCGCCCCATGTGGTATGGAAACCAAAAATGGAGATCGGTAGCTGCACCAGATAGTTGCTGGAGGTGATCACCAGCAGATGAAATAGCGATAGCCAAAACAACGCTTTTACGCGCTGAGATTGTGTAAACGGAGTCATATTGTGACCTTTTTGTTGGATGGGGTGAGGGAACCCAATAAAAAACCGTCGCATGATACTGCTTTAAGAGCACATTGCAATGGTTGTTTTTCACGCAATCGTTAACCTGATTGGCTTACGCCACAACAGAGCGTAAAATAACGCCGTTTTTGCATGAATGAGACTACGATGAGCGATCTGTTTACCTCTCCCGACCATACGCTTGATGCCCAGGGACTACGCTGCCCGGAACCTGTAATGATGGTGCGTAAAACTGTGCGCGGTATGCAGGCGGGTGAAACGTTGCTGATTGTCGCCGACGATCCGGCGACAACCCGCGATATTCCCGGCTTCTGTACCTTTATGGAGCATGAACTGGTGGCCAAAGAGACCGACTCTCTGCCGTACCGCTATTTAGTGCGCAAAGGGCAGTAATCTTGTTATGCCGGATGGCGCTAACGCTTATCCGGCCTACAGGTTACCCTTTACGCAACAACCGCAGCGCGTTAGCGGTCACCAGTACCGTTGCCCCCGTATCCGCCAGCACCGCCAGCCACAATCCGGTTATCCCGAGCAGCGTGGTGACGAGGAAAATCCCCTTCAGGCCCAGCGCAATCGCAATGTTCTGGCGAATATTGGCGTGGGTAGCCCGCGCCAGCTGAATCATTTGCACCAGACCACGCAGACGGTTGTGGGTCAGAGCGGCATCGGCGGTCTCCAGCGCGACGTCGGTCCCGCTTCCCATCGCAATACCAATTGTGGCCGCTTTCATTGCCGGAGCGTCGTTGATGCCGTCGCCGACCATCGCCAGCGGCGACTGTTGGTTAAGATGGGTAACGGCCTGCACCTTATCTTCTGGCAAGAGTCCTGCTTTGAATTCGAGGCCCAGTTCACCGGCAATGGCGGCGGCCGCACGCGGGTTATCACCGGTCAGGATCACCCCTTTCACACCAATCTGATTAAGCTCGCTGATGGCGCTGCGAGCGTCATCGCGCAGCGTGTCCTGTAAGGCCAGTACGCCGAGAACGGTATCGTTACGCAGCACCAACACCACCGTTTGGCCCGCGCTTTCCAGCTCGCTAATCTGCCCGGCAAAGGCATCGGCAGGCTGCTTACCGGCGGCGCAAATCAGTACGCGTTCGCCGTTGACCAGCGCTTCAATTCCAGAGCCAACCAGCGCCCGTTGCTCTTTTGCGACAGGAATAGACAGCTCGCGCGTTTGTGCTTCCCGAACAATTGCTTGTGCCAGCGGGTGCGTCGCGCCTTGCTCTACCGCTGCCGCTAGTGCCAGCAGTTCAGCCTCACCAATACCGCTTGCCGGATGAATCGCCGTGACGCGTGGTTTACCGACGGTCAGGGTGCCGGTTTTATCAAACGCCACCTGAGTGACTCTACCCAACTGTTCCAGCGCGGCTCCGCCTTTGATTAATGCCCCACGACGCGCCGCAGCGGCCAGACCAGAGGTAATGGCTGCGGGCGTTGAAATCACCAATGCACAAGGGCCGCATATGGTGATTGCTCTAGCTATTTAAAACCTCCCCGCCGAGCGGGGGGGGACAAGCGGTGGGGGCGGGAGGGGGAGACCCGAAACCCAACCCGCCATAATGGCTGGAGTGTAAATCCGGCTGAAACGGTCAATAAAGCGCTCAATGGGAGCGCGGCGTTCTTCCGCTTCTTCAATCAGCTTCAGAATACGGTCAATCGCGCTGGCACCCGGCTCGGAGAGCACTTCCAGCGTAACCAGACGATCCACGCTGGTGGCACCCGCCGGGACTTTCTCGCCGGTGGCGAGTTCAACTGGGATCGATTCGCCGGTCAGGGCGCTCTCATCAAAGCTGGCAAAGCCGGAGACCAGTTTGCCGTCGGCAGGTAAACGCCCACCCGCGGCAACCTCAATAACATCGCCAGGCCGGAGGGTATTGATAGCCACTTCTTCGCGCTCGCCGTTATGCAGGCGTGTGGCGGTTTCCGGTTTGAGCGCCATCAGTGCGCTGACCCCTTTACGGGCGCGGCTGGCGGCCCAACCTTCCAGACGCTCGCCAATTAAAAACAGCAGCAGCACCATGGCGGCTTCCGCCGTCGCGCCGATAAACAGTGCGCCAATGGCGGCGACGCTCATCAACGTTTCAATGGCAAAGTAGCTGCCGGTTTTCATCAGACGCAGGGCCTGACGGGCAATGGGATACAGGCCGACCAGCGTGGTGGCGATAAACGCTATCTGACCGAAGGGATGATTGAACTGCTCCAGCACCCAGCTAATCGCCATCATGATAATCAGCGAAATCAGCGGCAGGTTTTCTTTAAAACGTGACTCGGGAGCGGCGTCCGTCGCGTGCTCATCGCGCAGGGTATAGCCTGCTTTTTGCACCGCGTTTTCAACTTGCTGGCGGATAGCGGAACCGGCATCGACCACCAGTTTTTCTGTGGCGAACAGAACCTGAACTTGGTTGACGCCGCTGACCTGGCGGCCCGCATTCTCTACTTTGCGGGCGCAAGCTGCGCAGTCCATGCCTGCCACTTTCCAGGAATAGCGGGTACCTATTACGGTATCGGATACGGTTGGTGTAGTGGAGCAGCTTCCTTCGCAGCAGCAGTCATCCGCCTTTTGTGGTGCAGGCGCTGGCTTGAAAGAAGAGAATTGTGGGACTTTTTTGCCACGGGTATCGGGTGTCGACATGGCATCCTCCGGTTGATAATCATTTCGTATTAACCGGAGGATACACTCTGGAGTCGACTCCAGAGTCAAGCGTTTTAAAGATACAACGAACGAACAATCAGGAAATGTCCGGCGAAGTAGCAGGCGGCGGCAATGGCGTTATCGGCGCGGAAGCGGCGACGGTAATGGCTACCCAGCCAGACAATGTTGCCGATGAACAGGAGGGATGCGCCCATAAATGCCGACAGCGCCGGGGCGGTCGGGCGGAAGAACCACAGCTCACCGGCCATCCAGACCATCATCAGCGTGATGCCGATAAAGGTGCAGATAGCGACACGCAGCTCTTCCAGACGCGTCCAGATCACGGCGATCAGCAACGCCCCCAGCACTACCAGCACCAACGGCAAAGGCCAGAAGAATGACAGCGTCATTTGGCTGGCGAAGTAGATGGTGTACAGCAGATGCGACAGGAAGAATGCCCCCACGGCGTACAGCAGGCGTTGGCGCGGTAACAGCGTCAGCGCATCGCCCAGCAGCGAGGCAAGCAGGCCAGCCAGCACCAGATAGCTGATAGCGTTAAACATTGGCGCCTGCCAGGCCAGCAGCGCCAGCAGGAGTAACGTCAGGGGCTTAAAGACCCAGCGTTGCCAGGCAGGTCCACGATAGGAAGCATCCACGAACAACCATGCGGAAAGACAGACAGCGATAAACGACCAAAGCATCTTAGTTCCTTGAATTCGTTATTTTTTCGTAAGCGGGGTGCTCACGGCTCTACTGTCCAGTGTAGAGGTCGACACAGCCAGATGACAACACCATAACAGGCGATGTATGCTTATTTCCGCATTTTCTGATGGGTTAATAATATGAGCAAACCACCACTTTTTTTCATTGTTATCATTGTCTTAATCGTTATCGCTGCGTCGTTTCGCTTTGTTCAGCAGCGGCGAGAAAAAGCCGATAATGATGCGGCGCCGCTGGTGCAAAAGCAGGTGGTGGTAAGTAACAAACGGGAAAAACCGCTAAACGATCGGCGGTCCCATCAGCAGGAAGTGAGCCCGGCAGGAACCAGCATGCGCTATGAAGCCAGCTTTAAGCCACAAAACGGGGGGATGGAGCAGACGTTTCGTCTGGATGCGCAGCAGTACCACGCATTAACGGTCGGGGATAAAGGCACGCTGAGTTACAAAGGTTCGCGATTTGTTGATTTTACGCTTGAACGCTAAGGTGTCATCTGACTGATGCCGGATGGCGGCTTACGCCTTATCCGGCCTACAGATTTTTCGCCCCGGCCCGCAACGTGCCGCCGGGCGAAAAGATCACAGCTACTTCTTCAACTGATCTTTAATCTTCTTCTGCCACACCAGTAGCTCAAAGACGCCGAACAGAAAAATACGGATTTTCTCTCCGTTGGTCATCTGCGGGCCATCTTTAGGCATGGTGCTTTTTAGCAGCGCCAGCTGCATGCCATGCATCAGCACCATAAATATCAGTGCGACGTTAACGAAGATGTTAAGCGGGCGTGGAAAGGGTTGGAAAATATTCAGTAGTAAAAATGCCCAGACGCACAGCATCAGCAGGCGTCCCAGGTTAATCAGCATCGTGCTCTCCTTGTGCTTCACGTTGGTACAGGCGATAGGCGACCTGTCCGGCGACTTTCTCACGGTATAGCGACCAGTTCACCGGAACCGGCGGTAAGCCGTTTTCTACTTCGCTTTCAACGTAAATATACGCTTCATTTGCCAGCCAGCCATGAGTTTCCAGAAGCGTTAATGTTTCTTCCAGTAATCCTTTGCGAAACGGCGGGTCAACAAATACCACGTTATGCGGCGTACCTGCCTGAGCCAAAAATGTCAGCGTATTGGTGTTGACGACGCGGGCGTGAGAGGCTTTCAGCGTGGCGAGATTCTTTTGTAGCTGCTGAGATACCGCGCGATCCATCTCCAGAAGCGTCGCATTTGCCGCATAGCGAGAGAGGGCTTCCAGCCCCAGCGCGCCGCTGCCGGCGAAGCAGTCCAGACAGTGAGCATCGACCATTACCGGGGCCAGCCAGTTAAACAACGTTTCGCGCACACGGTCGGTGGTCGGACGCAGGCCGGGACTGTCCGGAACCGGGAGTTTACGGCCACGCCATTGCCCGCCAATAATGCGGATCTGGCCGCTACCAGAGTGATTCGGTTTTTTCATTTCTATTATTGCTCAATCCGCCTATAGCATGTCATTCCAGGCGGTGATGTGAGTTAAGTTAAGTGATAGACTATTTCATCATTTTTTTAGCTGCTATGTACATAGCGTTGACGCTGTGCCATGAAGCAACAGCGGGGGAGTGTAGTCGCAAATGGCGAAAGAGAAAAAACGTGGCTTTTTTTCCTGGCTGGGCTTTGGTCAAAAAGAGCAGGCACCGGAAAACGAGACAGAAGTAAAAAACGAAGAACAACAACCGGTTGCTGAAGAAACTACCGTCGTTGACGAACAACCGCACGTCGAGGAAACCCGTAGCGAGGCTGAAACGCAAGCCTTTGCAGCTGAAGTCGTTGAAGTAACTGAACAGGTTGCGGAAATCGAAAAACTGCAGCCGGAAGTCGAACCTGTCGCCGAACAAGTGCAGCCGGAGATTGAGCCGGTTGCTGAACCCGTTGCTGAAACTGTAGTGGAAACGCCAGCAGCGGTGGTTATCGAACGCGAAGAATTGCCGCTGCCGGAAGAGGTGAAAACTGAAGAAGTTTCTGCCGAAGAGTGGCAGGCCGAAGCGGAAACCGTGGAAATCGTTGAGGCGGCTGAAGAAGAAGCTGAAAACGAACCGCAGCTGACCGACGAAGATCTGGAAGCACAGGCGCTGGCCGCTGAGGCTGCTGAAGAAGCGGTTATGGTGGTGCCGGTAGAAGAACCGGTAGAAGAAGAGGCGGTCCAGGAGCAGGAAAAACCAACCAAAGAAGGTTTCTTTGCGCGCCTGAAACGCAGCCTGCTGAAAACAAAAGAAAACCTCGGTTCCGGATTTATCAGTCTGTTCCGTGGTAAAAAGATCGACGATGATCTGTTTGAAGAGCTGGAAGAGCAACTGCTGATCGCTGATGTGGGTGTAGAAACGACCCGCAAAATCATTGCGAATCTGACGGAAGGCGCCAGCCGCAAGCAGCTTAAAGATGCGGAAGCGCTGTACGGTCTGTTGAAAGAAGAGATGGGCGAGATTCTGGCGAAGGTTGACGAACCGCTGAATGTTGATGGCAAAACACCATTTGTTATCTTAATGGTTGGCGTCAACGGCGTGGGCAAAACCACCACTATTGGTAAGCTGGCGCGTCAGTTTGAGCAGCAGGGTAAATCGGTAATGCTGGCGGCAGGTGATACTTTCCGTGCGGCGGCGGTAGAACAGCTGCAGGTTTGGGGTCAGCGTAACAACATCCCGGTGATTGCTCAGCATACTGGCGCGGATTCCGCGTCCGTTATCTTTGATGCCATCCAGGCGGCGAAGGCGCGTAATGTGGATGTGCTGATCGCTGATACCGCAGGGCGTTTGCAGAATAAATCGCACCTGATGGAAGAATTGAAAAAAATCGTTCGCGTCATGAAGAAGCTGGACGAAGATGCGCCGCATGAAGTTATGCTGACTATCGACGCCAGCACCGGGCAGAATGCGATAAGCCAGGCCAAACTGTTCCATGAAGCGGTGGGCTTAACCGGTATCACCCTGACCAAGCTGGACGGTACGGCGAAGGGCGGGGTTATCTTCTCGGTAGCCGATCAGTTTGGCATCCCTATCCGCTATATCGGTGTGGGCGAACGTATCGAGGATTTACGTCCGTTTAAAGCGGACGATTTTATAGAGGCACTTTTTGCCCGAGAGGATTAACAATGATTCGCTTTGAACACGTCAGCAAGGCCTATCTCGGTGGGAGACAAGCGCTGCAGGGAGTGACCTTCCATATGCAGCCTGGCGAGATGGCGTTTCTGACCGGCCACTCCGGCGCGGGGAAAAGTACCCTGCTGAAGCTGATTTGTGGAATTGAACGGCCCAGCGCCGGGAAAATCTACTTTAGCGGGCATGACATCAGCCGTTTGAAAAACCGTGAAGTGCCGTTTCTGCGTCGTCAGATTGGCATGATTTTTCAGGATCACCACCTGTTGATGGACAGAACCGTGTTTGACAATGTGGCAATCCCGCTGATCATCGCGGGTGCCAGCGGGGACGATATTCGTCGTCGCGTGTCAGCGGCGCTGGATAAGGTCGGGCTGTTGGACAAAGCGAAAAACTTCCCGATTCAGCTCTCCGGCGGTGAACAACAACGCGTCGGCATCGCCCGTGCGGTGGTGAACAAACCTGCGGTGCTGCTGGCGGATGAACCGACGGGGAACCTGGATGACGCGCTGTCAGAAGGGATCCTTCGCCTGTTCGAAGAGTTTAACCGCGTCGGGGTCACGGTATTAATGGCCACGCACGATATTGGCCTGATCTCCCGTCGCTCCTATCGCCAAATGGTTCTGAGCGATGGACATCTGCATGGAGGCCTGGCGCATGAATAGACGTGACGCTATTAACCAAATCAAACAGTTCGGTGGCCGACTGGATCGCTTTCGTAAATCGGGCGGTGCGCCGGGTGACGGCGGTCGCAACACGCCAAAGCGTGCGAAAGCCGCGCCAAAGCCGAATTCGCGTAAAACCAATGTCTTTAACGAGCAGGTACGTTATGCGTTTCAGGGCGCGTTACAGGACCTGAAAAGCAAGCCGCTGGCGACGTTTCTGACGGTGATGGTTATTGCCATCTCCCTGACGCTGCCAAGCGTGTGCTACATGGTTTATAAGAACGTAAACCATGCGGCAAGCCAGTATTATCCGTCTCCGCAGATCACCGTTTACCTGCAAAAAACGCTGGATGATGATGCGGCGGCGCGGGTGGTTGGTCAGTTGCAGGCCGAGCAGGGCGTGGAGAAAGTGAATTATCTTTCTCGTGACGACGCGCTGGGTGAATTCCGCAACTGGTCTGGCTTTGGCGGCGCGCTGGATATGCTGGAAGAGAACCCGCTTCCGGCCGTGGCGGTTGTTATCCCGAAACTGGACTTTCAGGGTACGGAGTCGCTGAACACGCTGCGTGACCGCATCGCACAAATCAACGGTATTGATGAAGTGCGAATGGATGACAGCTGGTTCGCTCGCCTGGCGGCGCTGACGGGCCTTGTCGGACGCGTTTCCGCGATGATTGGCGTGCTGATGGTGGCGGCGGTCTTCCTCGTCATCGGTAACAGCGTGCGGCTGAGTATTTTTGCGCGTCGCGATACCATTAACGTGCAAAAACTGATTGGCGCGACGGATGGATTTATCTTGCGTCCGTTCCTCTACGGCGGTGCACTGCTCGGTTTTTCCGGTGCATTTCTTTCACTGATTTTGTCAGAAATTTTGGTGATGCGTCTGTCGTCAGCGGTGACTGAGGTGGCACAGGTATTTGGAACCAAGTTTGATATCAATGGCTTATCATTCGATGAGTGCCTGTTATTGCTGCTGGTGTGCTCAATGATTGGCTGGGTGGCAGCCTGGCTTGCCACGGTTCAACATTTACGCCACTTTACCCCCGATTAAAAAATCTCTGGTATAATCTTTCCCTGCACTGAGTAGTTCGCTCTGCAGGGAAAGAGTCCCTGTGATCTCTTCCCGGCGTATTCATTGTGATGTCACATTTTGTGCGTAATCTATACACATTACGACATGGAACTTGTGGATAAAATCACTGTCTGATAAAAGATTGAATGATATTCTCGTTGCTCATAAGCTCTGGCATGGTTGTTGCTACTGGTTTTTGTTAATTAGTTTTTAGCCAATGCGCCAGATGAAAAGATTGAGAGGATTTGAATGACCAAAGAAATGCAAAATTTAGCTTTAGCCCCTGTTGGTAACCTGGAATCTTACATCCGGGCTGCGAACGCGTGGCCGATGTTGTCGGCTGACGAGGAGCGGGCACTGGCTGAAAAGCTGCATTACCAGGGCGATCTGGAAGCAGCTAAAACGCTGATCCTGTCTCACCTGCGCTTTGTTGTTCATGTTGCTCGTAATTATGCGGGTTATGGCCTGCCGCAGGCGGATCTGATTCAGGAAGGTAATATCGGCCTGATGAAAGCCGTGCGCCGTTTCAACCCGGAAGTGGGTGTGCGCCTGGTTTCCTTCGCCGTGCATTGGATCAAAGCTGAGATCCACGAATACGTTCTGCGTAACTGGCGTATCGTTAAAGTTGCGACCACCAAAGCACAGCGTAAGCTGTTCTTTAACCTGCGTAAAACCAAGCAGCGTTTGGGCTGGTTTAACCAGGACGAAGTTGAAATGGTTGCTCGCGAGCTGGGTGTTTCCAGCAAAGACGTGCGCGAAATGGAATCCCGTATGGCGGCGCAGGACATGACGTTTGACATGTCTTCAGACGACGAGTCTGACAGCCAGCCGATGGCCCCGGTGCTGTATCTGCAGGATAAATCTTCTAACTTTGCCGACGGCATTGAAGAAGATAACTGGGAAGATCAGGCCGCGAACAAACTGACTCACGCAATGGAAGGTCTGGACGAGCGTAGCCAGGACATCATTCGTGCCCGTTGGCTGGACGAAGACAACAAGTCGACGTTGCAGGAACTGGCCGATCGCTACGGCGTTTCCGCTGAACGTGTTCGTCAGCTTGAAAAGAACGCCATGAAAAAACTGCGCGCGGCGATCGAAGCGTAATCTTCCAGCCGAACTGGAAATGCTGATAAACCCTGGATGAAAATCCGGGGTTTTTTGTTTTTATCTCTTCCCCTCTCTCCTGACGTTTAAGCTTTTTGTCATCAAGTTGTTATCTGCATGTCAAATTTAGCTATTCCAAAATAATAAAAATCGGGTATGTTTTAGCAGAGTATGCTGCTAAAGCACGGGTGGCTATCCAATAATCGAAATAAAGTGCTGAGCAACAACATCACAACACACGTAATAACCACAATAATGGGGATTGTCAGGATGAATATGAAGGGTAAAGCGTTATTGGCAGGATGTATCGCCCTGTCTTTGAGCAATATGGCGTTTGCTAAGGATATTAAAGTTGCCGTCGTCGGCGCGATGTCCGGTCCGGTAGCGCAGTATGGCGATCAGGAATTTACTGGCGCAGAGCAGGCGATTGCAGATATCAACGCCAAAGGCGGCGTGAAAGGCGACAAACTGGTCATGGTGAAATATGACGATGCCTGTGACCCGAAACAAGCGGTAGCGGTAGCTAACAAAGTGGTCAACGACGGGATTAAATATGTTATCGGCCACCTGTGCTCGTCTTCCACTCAGCCTGCATCAGATATCTATGAAGACGAAGGCATTCTGATGATCACCCCAGCGGCAACGGCGCCGGAGCTGACCGCGCGCGGTTATAACCTGGTGATGCGTACCACCGGTCTGGATTCCGATCAGGGACCAACCGCTGCCAAATATATCGTTGAAAAAGTGAAGCCGAAGCGCATTGCGATCGTTCACGACAAACAACAGTACGGTGAAGGCCTGGCGCGTTCCGTGCAGGACAACCTCAAGAAAGCCAACGCTGACGTGGTGTTCTTCGACGGGATCACCGCCGGTGAAAAAGACTTCTCGACGCTGGTAGCGCGCCTGAAGAAAGAGAATATCGATTTCGTTTACTACGGTGGTTACCACCCGGAAATGGGGCAGATTCTGCGCCAGGCACGCGCTGCGGGTCTGAAAACCCAGTTTATGGGACCAGAAGGGGTTGCGAACGTGTCGCTGTCTAACATCGCGGGTGAGTCTGCAGAAGGCTTACTGGTAACGAAACCGAAGAACTACGATCAGGTTCCGGCGAACAAACCGATAGTGGACGCGATCAAAGCCAAGAAACAGGATCCGAGCGGTGCATTCGTATGGACCACTTACGCCGCGCTGCAATCCTTGCAGGCCGGTCTGAACCAGTCTGACGACCCGGCTGAAATTGCCAAATACCTGAAAGCAAACTCAGTGGAAACCGTAATGGGGCCGCTGTCATGGGATGCGAAGGGCGATCTGAAAGGCTTCGAATTCGGCGTGTTTGACTGGCATGCAAACGGGACGGCGACCGACGCCAAATAATTTTCCAGGCGCCTTTCGCGCTGCAGATGCGTTGGCTACGTTATTCAACCCCGGTCACTTACTTATGTAAGCTCCCGGGGACTTCATAACTTGCCGCCTTCCTGCAACGTGAAATTCTTGGAAAATTGCGAGGTGGTTTTTTATTTTTTGCTCCCAGCATGTAGGCCGGATAAGCGTCAGCGCCATCCGGCTTTTTTATCTTTTTTCCCAGCCATTCTCCTGGGCTGTAAACCCTAACGCCTGCATAAACGCGGCCATCACGCTGCGGTCTTCAACGCCGACGTCGGCCATCCACCATGAACTCACGTCAGGGTTTTCCCGGATGACTTCTTCGATCAAATACTGCCCGACGCCGCGACGGCGGGTGATATCGCGTACGCGCAATGAATCTAATGCACCTTGCGTGCCGCTCAGGGTTACGCGAACTGCGCCTAACAGACGCTCGTTAAAGCGTGCGGCGTAGATCCGGTGCGTTTCATCTACGCTTAATGATGAGGCGGAATATTCCGGCCAGATTTTGCCCAGATCAATCTGGTCCTGGTCGCTAAAGTTATCTAAACGAACGATGGTCAGCTTCATTAACAGCATGTCCAAATCACAAAAGATGGAATGAGTGTACCGAAATAATTCGCCCGGATGCTTTCTCTTTTTTATGTGAATAACCAGATTAATAATTTTGTAACAACGGTAATGACAGTTTGAAACCGTAGAGATTGAAAAACAGGCAGAATAATACCCTGGAATGCAGCATTTTATTCGGCTCTTTGTACCGTTATTTTATGCTGACAAACGTGCTTTTTTTTGTTTATCTATAGTGAAAAGCAGAATATTATCTTTTCTTAATCGACTGAAAAATAGAGATTTTAGCCTTATTTTGCTTAAAAAACTGCGCTAAACCATTAATGAGACTGGTAAAAATAGTGTAGTTCAAAAAAAGCACAGACTGCTTTTTAACCACATAAATACAAAATATTAATTACGTCACGAATGGGGATTCAGGTAATGAAACGGAATGCGAAAACAATCATCGCAGGGGTGATAGCACTGGCAATGTCACACGCGGTCATGGCGGAAGATATCAAGGTCGCTGTTGTCGGCGCGATGTCAGGTCCGGTCGCGCAGTGGGGCGATATGGAATTTAATGGCGCACGTCAGGCCATTAAAGATATCAATGCCAAAGGCGGGGTCAAAGGCGACAAACTGGTCGCTGTGGAATATGACGACGCCTGCGATCCGAAACAGGCCGTTGCGGTAGCGAACAAAATCGTCAATGACGGTATTCAGTACGTTATTGGACATCTGTGCTCATCTTCAACGCAGCCCGCATCAGATATCTATGAAGATGAAGGCATTCTGATGATTTCTCCGGGTGCCACAAACCCGGAACTGACCCAGCGCGGTTACGCTCACATTATGCGTACAGCGGGTCTGGACTCCTCTCAGGGGCCGACCGCCGCGAAATACATTCTGGAGAAGGTGAAGCCACAGCGTATCGCCATCATTCACGATAAACAGCAATACGGTGAAGGTCTGGCGCGTTCGGTGCAAGACAGCCTGAAAGCGGGCAAAGCCAACATCGTTTTCTTTGACGGTATCACCGCCGGGGAAAAAGATTTTTCTGCGCTGATCGCTCGCCTGAAAAAAGAAAATATCGACTTTGTTTATTACGGTGGCTACTACCCGGAAATGGGGCAAATGCTGCGCCAGGCGCGCTCCGTTGGGCTGAAAACCCAGTTTATGGGCCCGGAGGGCGTGGGCAACGCGTCGCTGTCTAATATTGCCGGTGATGCTGCTGAAGGCATGCTGGTAACCATGCCAAAACGCTATGACCAGGATCCGGCGAATAAGGCTATCGTCGATGCGCTCAAAGCTGACAAGAAAGATCCAACCGGACCATACGTGTGGATCACTTATGCAGCCGTCCAGTCATTGGCGACAGCAATGGATCGCAGCGGTAGCAAAGAGCCGCTGGACCTGGTGAAAGATCTGAAAGCACACGGGGCTGATACCGTGATTGGGCCGCTGAAATGGGACGAAAAAGGCGATTTGAAGGGATTTGAGTTTGGTGTCTTCCAGTGGCATGCAGACGGTTCTTCGACCGTCGCGAAGTAATACCTGAAGACGAGTTATCCCACCGCCCGTGCAAAACGGGCGGGTTTAAAAAGGTTACCTTATGTCCGAGCAGTTCCTCTATTTCTTGCAGCAGATGTTTAACGGCGTCACGCTGGGAAGCACCTACGCGCTGATCGCCATCGGTTACACGATGGTGTACGGCATTATCGGCATGATCAACTTCGCCCACGGCGAGGTGTATATGATCGGCAGCTATGTCTCCTTTATGATCATCGCAGCGCTAATGATGATGGGCATCGATTCCAGCTGGCTACTGGTCGCGGCGGGCTTCGTCGGCGCGATTGTGATTGCCAGCGCCTACGGCTGGAGCATTGAACGCGTGGCGTATCGGCCCGTGCGCAGCTCCAAGCGCCTGATCGCGCTGATTTCCGCTATCGGGATGTCCATCTTCCTGCAAAACTACGTCAGCCTGACGGAAGGTTCGCGCGACGTGGCGCTGCCCAGCCTGTTTAATGGCCAGTGGACTGTCGGCAGTAGCGATAACTTCTCTGCTTCCATCACCACCATGCAGTTGGTTATCTGGATCGTAACCTTCCTGGCGATGCTGGCGCTGACGCTGTTTATCCGTTACTCCCGTATGGGCCGCGCCTGCCGTGCCTGTGCCGAAGACCTGAAGATGGCCAGCCTGCTCGGCATTAACACCGATCGCGTGATTGCGTTGACCTTTGTGATTGGCGCGGCAATGGCGGCGGTTGCGGGGGTGCTGCCCGGGCAGTTCTTTGGCGGAATTAAACCCTTCATCGGCCTTTTTGCCGGGGTGGAAACCCTTTCCCCGGGGGGGCTTGGGGGGGACGGCCGAGATTTCTGCGGGCGGTGTCGAGGGCTCGCTATTTGCGGTGTTGGTGAGAGC
>OBLO01001641.1_pt1 | contig 19054 bp, 15 predicted proteins | sample 1519401 | NCBI WGS metagenome assembly OBLO01 (sample SAMEA2602897, study PRJEB22501) | metagenome | reverse complement strand
GCTGATGCAGTCGGTTCATGTACGAGCTACTACTTTGACGGATTACACCTCAAAGAATGGAACTGTTGTTGAGAGAATTAAGGGAGTTGAGTGATATTGAAGCAACGCACCATAATGGTGACACCATAATTTAAGGTGGTGCTTGATGTTGTTTTGGATTTAGGTGATACTATAATCACATCTGCAGATGATAAAATCAAAATGAAAGGAGCAGATTTGATATGGTCGAATTTGGCGAACAACTAAGAAGAGCAAGAGAAGGTAAGGGAATGACTCAACAATCTCTTGCAGAGCAATTATACGTAACAAGGCAGTCTGTTTCCAGATGGGAATGTGGTGACAGATATCCTGATTTGCTTACAACAAAGAAAATATCTCAGATTCTGGATGTAAGTCTTGACGATCTACTGGCTGGAAAAGATATGGTAAAATTGGTAGAAAGAAATCCTGTAATAGAAAAAAAGAGTGCAAATTATATAATGATTGCTCTCTATGCGTTTATTGTATTCTCATTCTTAATTACAATAATTGATATGATAATTAGGTTTCCGCTGCAATCACAGGCAGTTGGTTACAGTGATATTCAGCTTATTGTGATTAATATATTGGGAATAATCATTCAGATTGTATTTTTTACTTATGGATTATATCAAGCTGTAAAGGGCACATTATCTCCCAAAAGGATGGGGGTTGTTATTGTAGCGTATTTTGGTGCAATGTGTATAACAGGATCTGAAAATATTATTAGATATGCAACATGGCAACTTGTTTGTGTTGGAATTGCTTTAATAATTCCAAGCATCATAGGTGCTATTGCATCCTTTTGCTATTTTATACGTTGTAAGAATGATAAGATATGGTCGCGTTTGATTTCGGTGGCAGCAATCTGGGGAATTATCCGAATTGTAATCAATAATTATCAGATGATTAGGTATGCAGAACAGTATTTGTCAATGAACACCACAGTAAGATTAGTATTACAAATGGCCATCTATGGATTGATTCTATATCAAACATTTATGTTGACCAAGAAGCGAAAGAATGCTATAGAGATTAGCAATACAGAAAATATAGAAAATATAGAAAAGCAAAAAAATTTGATTGACTAAAAACCGTAGTCACAATATAATATATGTAGGAGAGAAGCCTGCGTAAGCGAAGTAAAAGTAGACGGGACAGCCTACTTCCTGATTGGGGGCAAATAATAGCCATTGAAGATTGACCGGTGTATTCCGATCCGCTGTCCATATTAAGAGATTAGGCGTCTGTGAAATATCAGACGCTTTTCTTTTACATGAGAATAAGGAGGAGAGAGGTGTTACATAGCAACGATTTATTAACAATCGAAACTATGCCATCTTGGTCTGATATAAGCCTGGCTCTGTATAAAGAGTTCTCAGAACAATACTTGATTCCAACGATATTTCGATACTATCTAGAAAATGGAGAGATTATAGATGTTCGTTTTGAGGAATGGGCAATCTATCATATTTTTGGAATACAGCATATTAATGGAAAGATTTCTAAAACGAAATTCTTTGAAGAAATCGAAAACAGACTTGATTTAGATTCATTCATGGAGAATAAAAAACTAAAAAAGCGTTTGAATGACTTTAAACATAGAATTCGGATGTTTGGATGTATATATCAGATCATGAAAGATGAGGAAACGTTAATTGCTTGGAACAACAGAATGCATATCAAACCCCAGGAACTTTGTGTTTCTGGGGTTTTTTAATAAAAGACAGGATAAAACAATTATAGTTTTATCCTGTCTTTGAATGGAATTATTTGTTTGTGCTGTCTGCATCAATTACAGACTGAATCTGTTTCATCAAAGTATCATAGTTATCTTGATTATCAATTCCGCCGAGCATCGGATCACCTACAATATTACCATTTCTATCGACCAGTATTGTTGTAGGAAATGCCATAATATCGGACGCATATTTCCCTGCATCTGAAGAAGAGTCAATGGAAAGATTGCGATATTTAGCACCCTGGTTTTCGAGAATAGTCTTTGCTTCTTTTATAGCAGTTTTGTTTCCGTCGAAGGTTTCTGTGTTGATACCTACAACTTCTCCACCCATTGATTTGATTGCATCGTTTAATTCGTTAAGTTTAGATAATTCGGCAACACAAGGTTTGCAGCCGGTGAACCAGAAATTGATGACAGTTACTGCATTTTTGGAAAACAGGCTTTCATCAACAGAATTTCCATCATAATCCTGACCAGAGAAATTCTTGAAAGGAGATGCGTCGTTGGAACTGTTTTTCTGATCGGTGTTATCAGATCCTGTATTTTTCTTTTCAATCTCAGCGATTTGTTCCTCGATTTTTCGGATAGCTTCAATATCAGCGGTAAGTGTTTTCAGCTCGTCATCTGTAAAAGACTCCTTGTTTGATTCAACAGTGTCAGCCAGATAATCCGCATAATTTCCATTTGGGTCCGCAGCACTTTTACTCATCATGCCAAATGCCTTGTTCCATACATCTTCATGATCTGCGAAGATCTGATTTTCCTGCTGATATAAATCATTCAGTTTAGAGTTGGAATCGTCTGCAGATTCTGAGCCGGATTCAGTCTTGGTATTCTGAGATTTTTCTGTGCCTGCAGTTCCTTTCCCGCTACATGCTGTAAATAATAATGCTATGCAAAGTGTTAAAATAGAGAGAAATGTTCTTTTTGTTTTCATAAATAATTGCTCCTTAAAATAATAGTAATAAAATTAATAGTTACCGGTTGGTTATGGTTGATTGCTGCTGTTCTTTTTTGGGGCATGTTTTTCCCAGAAACTGATATTGGATCGCATCTTTTGGACAAGCCTTGATACAAGCCCCGCATCGTATACATTCTGGATGATTTGGAGTCTTGCACACATCAATATCCATTTTACATGCCTTTGAACATTTGTTGCATCCGACACATTTGCTGCTTTCAACTTTAATATTAAGAAAGCTGATCTTATTAAATAATGAATAGATTGCTCCAAGAGGACAGATCCATTTACAGAACGGCCTGTAAAACAAAATACTCAACACAACAACTGTAATTAAAATAAGGCATTTAAAAGAAAAAAGTGTTCCAAGTGCAGACCTTATAGCAGTATTTCCAAGTGACAGTGGTATGGCTCCTTCCAAAACACCTTGTGGACAAATGTATTTACAGAAGAATGGATCTCCCATCCCTACAGAGTTCGTTACAAACATTGGCAGAAGGATAACGAAAACAATGAGGATCATATATTTCAGGTATCTTAGCGGTTTCAGCCGGGCTGTGGAAAATTTTTTTCCAGGGATTTTATGAAGTAAATCCTGAAACCAGCCAAACGGGCATAAAAAACCACAGATAAATCTTCCGAGTGTCACACCGAGCAGAATGAAAAAACCGGTTATGTAGTATGAAAATTTAAATCTGGAGGATCCGATAACCGCCTGAAAGGCACCAATGGGGCAGGCTCCTGTCGCAGCAGGACAGGAATAGCAGTTTAATCCCGGCACACATACAGTTTTGATATTGCCTTGATATATTTTACCCTTAAATAAATTGGGAATATGAATATTGGTAAGTAATGTGGCAACTGCCTGTATCCATCCTCGTATTTTGGCAACTCTTTTTGATAATAATTTCGTTTTCTTATCCAATTCCGACACACTCCAGACATAATTTTATTGCTTTGCCGAGCACGACGTCTCCTTCACCTCTGAACGCACCATAGCAAATCATAGAGATACCCGTGATGAGTATTACAAATTGAGATATTTTTCTGCACTTCAAGATTTTGTTACTCCTTTCGTTTGTTGTATTTGTTGACCAGCTGACTTCAGTATTATACAATAGTTGGTGTGAAATTTTCGTTAAGAAGTAGGTGGAATGATTTTGAGATTATTAATAGTTGAAGATGAAAAACAAATATGTGATGCAATTGCGAAAAGTCTGTATGATGCCGGGTATGAGGTGGATACTTGTTATGATGGGGAAGAAGCGCTGGAATGCATTCTGACAGAGAATTATGATTTGGTTGTTCTGGATCTGAATCTGCCAGGCATGGATGGGATGGAAATCCTAAAGGAACTCAGACAGAGCAATGAGGAGACAAAGGTTCTTATATTATCGGCAAGAGGGCAGATTGCAGATAAGGTCGAAGGGCTGGATGCGGGTGCGAATGATTATATGGAAAAGCCGTTCCATCTACAGGAGCTTGAGGCTCGTATCAGAAGTCTGACAAGAAGAAAATTTGTACAAAAGGATGTATGCCTGGAAAGCGGCGATATTAAGTTTGACACGATAAAGCGTGAAGCATATGCAAAGGAAATAAAGATTTCCCTGACAAGAAAAGAAAAAGGTATTTTGGAATATCTGCTTCTTAATCTGGGCAGGCCGGTAAGCCAGGAGGAATTGATGGAGCATGTCTGGGATGCCTCCGTGGATAGCTTTAGTGGAGCTATCCGAGTACATATGTCTTCACTAAGAAGAAAGCTTAAAGCAGTGCTTGGACATGATGTAATCATGAACAAAGTGGGAGAAGGGTATAAAATACGAGAGGAGTCCGATCGATGAAAAAGATGTCACTGCAGTGGAGACTTACATGTATCACTACATTGTGTATTGCAATCATATGTGGGTGTCTGACGATGTTTGTCTATAAAAATGGTGTGTATTATATAGATTCTTTGCAGAAGGCTGTTAATGCGCAGGGCGATGATAGTGTAGACAATAGTGGAAATGATTCAGAAGAAATATATATTAGCATACCAGAGGATAAGTGGGATGAGTTCGCAAATGATTTTTCTGTTCAAGTGTACAATAATAAAGAAGACTACAGAAAAAACAGTTTGATAATTTCAGCTTTATTGGCGATTCTTGGCGGGGTAGCTACATATTTTATAAGTGGACACGCACTCAAACCACTCCGTGAGTTTTCTGATAAAATAGAAGAGGTGCAGGTACAAAATCTGGCAGACTCGCGAATCGAAGAAAGCAAGATTAAAGAACTGAATCAGCTTAGTGTTTCATATAACAAGATGCTTGAACGCCTTCAGGATGCATTTGAGGTACAGAGACAATTTACTGCAAATGCAGCACATGAGCTTCGCACCCCATTATCTTTAATGCAGGTACAGCTTGATCTATATCATTCCACCCAGCATCCAGGCAGTGATGCAGACACCTTACAGATGATAAAGATGGTGACGGAACAAAATGACAGGCTAAGCAAGATGGTAAAAACACTTCTCGATATGAGTGAGCTTCAGACGGTAGGCCGGGATGAACAAATTATCATGGATGACCTTGTTGATGAGGTGTTGGAGGATTTGGAACCTCTTGCACAGGAAAAGAATATAAAACTTATTGGGAAATGTAAGGATATAACGATGGTTGGAAGTGATATTCTTATTTACAGGCTGGTATATAATCTTGTTGAAAATGCTATAAAATATAATCATTCAGGTGGACAGGTTACAGTAACTGCATATAAGGAGCAAAAACACATTTACCTGTCAGTAGCGGATACAGGAAGTGGAATCCCGAAAGAGCTCAGGGAGCGTGTATTTGAACCATTCTTTCGCGTGGATAAGTCCAGAAGCCGAAAGCTTGGCGGTGTAGGACTGGGACTTGCACTGGTCCGTGAGATCGTGAGAGTGCATGATGGCAGTATTACAGTTAAGTCCAATCCGTCGGGAGGTACAATCCTTGAGGTGATTTTCAATCAGTAATAAAATGAACAATTATTGAGGTGATTTTTAATCAGTAATAAAATGAACGATTTTTGCAGATAAAGGAGAAAGTAAAAATGAGTATTTTAAATGTTGAACATCTTACCCATGGCTTTGGTGACAGGGCAATTTTCTCAGATGTTTCATTCCGTCTTTTAAAAGGAGAACATATCGGACTTGTAGGAGCTAACGGTGAAGGAAAGTCCACGTTTATGAATATTGTGACTGGAAAGCTGATGCCGGATGAAGGAAAAGTAGAATGGTCAAAGAATGTCCATGCAGGATATCTGGATCAGCACGCAGTACTGGAAAAGGGAATGACGATCGGCGGCGTATTAAAGTCAGCATTTGATCCACTTCTTCAAAAAGAGCAGCGCATGAATGAAATCTGTGACCAGCTTGGAGATGCAAATCCAGAGCAGATGGAGCAGTTGATGGAAGAACTGGGAACGATTCAAGATGAACTGACTTTACATGATTTCTACACCATCGATGCAAAAGTAGAAGAAGTAGCAAGAGCACTTGGACTTCTGGATCTCGGACTGGAACGCGATGTCACAGATTTAAGCGGAGGTCAGAGAACGAAAGTGTTGCTGGCAAAATTATTACTTGAAAAGCCGGATATTCTGCTTCTTGATGAGCCGACCAATTATCTGGACGAAGAGCACATTGCATGGCTGAAGCGCTATCTTTTGGATTATGAAAATGCATTTATCCTGATTTCACATGACATTCCATTCTTAAATGAAGTGGTTAACATCATTTACCATATGGAAAATCAGGAATTGAACCGTTATGTAGGAGATTATGAACATTTCCAGGAAGTCTACGCAGTAAAGAAAGCACAGCTTGAAGCTGCATATCGCCGTCAACAGCAGGAAATCAGTGAACTTAAAGACTTTGTTGCGCGCAACAAAGCACGCGTATCGACACGAAATATGGCCATGTCCCGCCAGAAGAAGCTGGACAAAATGGATGTCATCGAACTGGCAGCAGAAAAACCAAAGCCGGAATTTCATTTCCGCTATGGAAAGACACCAGGAAAATTTCTTTTTGAAACACATGATCTTGTGACAGGATATGATGAGCCATTGTCAAAACCATTAAACCTGAGCATGGAGCGTGGACAGAAGATTGCTCTTGTAGGAACCAATGGTATCGGAAAGACAACACTTTTAAAAAGTATTCTGGGACTCATTCCATCTCTGTCCGGAACATGCGAACTGGGAGAAAATCTGGAAATCGGATACTTTGAACAAGAAGTAAAAGGAGAGAACCGCACGACCTGTATCGAAGAAATCTGGCAGGAATTCCCTTCATTTAGCCAGTATGAAGTGCGTTCCGCTCTGGCAAAATGCGGACTTACAACAAAACATATCGAAAGTCAGGTGCGAGTATTAAGTGGAGGAGAACAGGCGAAAGTACGCCTCTGTAAACTCATTAACAGAGATACAAATATCCTGCTTCTGGACGAGCCGACCAACCATCTGGATGTAGATGCCAAAGACTCCCTGAAAAAAGCATTACAGGAATATCGCGGCAGTATACTCTTAATCTGTCATGAGCCGGAATTCTATCAAGACGTGGTGAATGAAGTGTGGGATATGAGTAAGTGGACAACGAAAGTGTTCTAAAAGGGACACCGATAATGAATGATGGGGACGTAGTACTTTTAAAGTTTACTACGTCCCCAATTGATTTACGCGAGCAACGAGCCAAAGTCCGTGCTTGCACGAGACCTTGGCGACTGCCGCGATAACTTGAGAAACTCGCGAAGCGTGTTTCTCATAGTTTATTTTGTCTTATATGTGAGCTGTTTTACATCTGGAATTGCCATTAATACCGGGTACAGTACGAAGGAGATAATCAGTCCGCCGACTCCCTGAATAATATTGGCTGGAATACTTGCTGCTGCAGATGATCCATAAAGGAAAAATTCACAGATAAAATATCCACCGGCTACCAGTACGATATCGATCACGCCACCGAGAAGCACTGCTACATAACGTGATTTGGAATCTTTTGCAATTTTCTGGTAAACAAGTCCTGAAAACAGAGCAATCAGTCCTTTGATTACAAATGTAATCGGAACGTATACAAAATATCCACCGAGGAGGTCTGACATTGCGGAACCGATACCGGCTGCCAACAGTCCATAACTTGGTCCAAGAACAACTCCTGACAGAATTACGATTGCGTCACCTGGATGTATATATCCGCCTGTGCCAGGTGTAGGAATACGGATAGACATGGTGGCAACACATGCAAGTGCAGCAAAAAGTGCTGTCATCACAATTTTTTTCAAATTTGAATTCATAGTAAAACCTCTTTCCTTATATGATTACTTATCTTTCGATTGAACCTACTGTACAACAATCATGGCTTGATATAAAGGTCCAATTCTGATAAAAAACAACAGGCCAGTTTGCGGTTTTGTGGGAGAACTGTAAACTGGTCTGTTGTTTTTAGATAGCATTTATTTTAGAAACATATGTAACAACTTATTATTTATCTTCTTGTAAGGCTGATATCGCATTGGCAGATCCAGCCAGGTCTTCTTATCCACAATACTCTTGTAATGTGTAAATGTATCAAATCCGGTCTTTCCGTGGTAACTGCCCATGCCGCTTTCGCCAAATCCGCCGAAAGGCATTTCGCTTGTGGCAAGGTGAATCAGTGTATCGTTGATGCAGCCTCCGCCGAACCCGATTCTTGCAATTACATTTTCTGCTACATGTGTATCTCCGGCGAAAATATAAAGTGCAAGCGGATGGGACATGGCACGGATATTATTCACGGCTTCGTTGATAGAATCGTAAGTCAGGATTGGAAGAACCGGTCCGAAGATTTCTTCCTGCATGACAGCGTCCGAAAAGGTGACGTTGTCCATGATTGTTGGCTCGATCTGTAAAGTGTGATGGTCGAAAGTGCCGCCATAGACCACTTTGTCGTAATCAATCAGTCCAAGCAGCCGGTCAAAATGTTTTAAATTGATAATTTTGCCATATTCTTTATGTGCCAGAGGCTGTTTACTATATTGTTTTTGAATCTGTTTTTTCAATTCTTTTATAAGTTTATCTTTGACTGTGCGGTCGCAGTAAATGTAATCAGGAGCAACACATGTCTGCCCGCAATTTAAAAATTTACCAAAAACAATACGTTTAGCAGCAAGTCTGATATCGGCACTTTTATGAACGATGCAAGGGCTTTTACCACCGAGCTCAAGGGTGATTGGAGTCAGATGGTTGGAAGCATGCCGCATCACTTCCTTCCCTACTTCCTGGCTTCCGGTAAAGAAGATGTAGTCAAAATGTTCATTTAGCAAGAAATTATTTTCCTCGCGCCCACCGGTGACAACGGCCACATATTTTTCATCGAAGCATTCCTGGATCATACGGCTGATCAGAGCAGTAGTATGTGCAGAATAGGCACTTGGCTTCAGGATTGCGGTATTTCCTGCTGCCAGCGCATCGATCAACGGCTCTATGGTGAGCATGAACGGATAATTCCATGGACTCATAATCAGTGTGACACCATACGGGGACGTTTTTTGATAGCTCCTGGAGTGAAACTGTGCCAGTGGAGTCCTGACTGTGCGCTCTTTCGAAAATTTGCGTGTATGTTTCAGCATGTAAGTCAGTTCGCTTAAGACGAGACCAGTCTCACACATGTAGCTTTCAAAAGCGCATTTTCCCAAATCTGCACGGATTGCGATATTAATTTCATTTTCATATTTTAAGATGCATGCTTTTAATTTTTGAAGTGCATGTATACGATATTCTACATCAAGCGTAGCATCGGAATGAAAAAAAGTTCGCTGTTTCTGAATCAGTTGTTTGATTTCAGCCTGTGTCATAAGAAAAGCCCTCCTATATAATTGAATTCATTTTTGAATTTGTAATTGATTCCCCAAATGCAGCTCTGGTTTACTGAGCTGCAAGTATGATGCCTACGGATTGTTCCGTGCTTTGCACTCCCACAATCCTCCCAATTATTCGCATATCGTGGGATTGTCATCCCACTTTTAGGCTCATATTGGGGCGCGTCCCAAGGTCTTTCATCCACTTATGAGCGAGCTCATGTGGATTTAGACCTTTTGACCCTGGCATCATATTTATATGATTATGATAGATGCATTTGTCTGATAATTCAAGAAACAAATTGAAAGAAATGTTGATTGTATCAGCTGGAAGTGATGTTATCGGACTGCATGATACAGGCATGGGTTAAAGCTACAGAGAATATTAAGAATATTCCAAAGAAGTTGTTAAGAAATGTATTCTAATATATCAGGTGTGAAGATAAAGGCTGGAAAAAGGAGAGGAAATGTTATGGATTATGTGAGGATTTTATATACTTATATAGTTGAGGATTTTATGTACAGTGGTTATCTGCTTCTTACGTTGCTGCTACCGTGTCTGATATATCAGGGACTAATGGAAATCAAAGCAAAGCAAAATTCCAGGCGTGTGCCTGCAAAATATTATTTTGGAGTTTATGTAATGCTCGTTTATCTGTGGGTGGTATTTAAAGTGACAGGGATAGGCCTGTTGGCAGACATTGTAAGACTTAAAGATGCCATCAGTGGTGGATATAACCGGAATCCACTGGCAGGATTGGGCATGGGGTTTGTGTTAAATATAATCATGTTTCTGCCGCTTGGGCTGTTGATACCATGTATATGGAAGAAATGCAGAAGCATAACAAATGTCACGGTTACAGGATTTTTATTGTCGTTAACAATTGAAATTTCTCAGATATTTAACGCGCGTGCAACAGATATTGATGATCTGCTTGCAAATACGATCGGCGCGTGTGCAGGATATCTGATCTGGAGAGGTATTTATGTGTTAGTTTGTGGAAAACAGAAAGAAAAAGGTGATGGACATGTGGAAAATCCAATAGAGGCTGATGGAAGAAAATGGGAACCAATGATATATCTGGCGCTGGCTTTTTCCGGAGCGTTCTTTCTGTATAATCCATATGTGCAATAATGAATTGCAGAAGTGCAGAAGACACTAAAAAAGGTCCACCGGACCTTTTTGTCGTATGCTTGGCAACAAAAAAAGATGCAGTTTTAAAGCTGCATCATTCCTGACATAATACACCCGCCGCAGGCACCTTGTTTTTTCAGGCTGTTCCATTGTTGCGGGTCAAATTTTATTCCGCCGATTCCGTAGACAGGAATCGTGACTGCATCACAGACATTTTTCAAAAAATCAAGTCCACGTGGCGGCAGGCCTTTCTTACAATCTGTTGTGAAAATGTGTCCGGCTGTCACATAGGTCGCACCGAGCCGTTCTGCTTCCATGGCATCCTCGACAGAATGAACAGATGTGCCGATTTTATGAAAGTCCGTAACATGAAAACTCTGCGAGATTGTCGAATTCTGACTTTGTAAATGCTTCTGCGACTCGGCAGACAACTCCCGTAACAGAGGCAGTGGCAAATGAATGGCATCATGTCCGAGTTCCAGCGCTGCTTTCCAGTAAGTATGTAAGATACATGGGACATCGTAAGCTTTACAGATATCCAGAATATTTTTTGCTAATGTTTTGTATTCGTCTTCTGGCAAATCCTTTTCTCTAAGAACGAGAGCGTCCGGGTGCCATTCGCAGACGCGTTTAATCTGGTCTTCAAAAGGTTGATTGCAGAGATGTCGGTTTGAAATGGCAAGGATTTGGAAATTTCTGCCAGGATTATTCATCTTCTTGAGAATAGAATTATTTATCATAGAATCATTACAGTTCATATTGGATTCCTACTTTCTGAAAACTTCTCACAGCTTATTACATAAGCTCTTCTTTGAAATTTACATTTCCCAGTATAAAAAGTCTGATATGGAATGTCAATGTATGCTTCAAAGAAACACGAAAATATTCATAATATATGTTATACTCTAGTTGCAATGTTCGACTTGAATTTGCGTGTGACAGAAAACTCGCAATCATTATTAGTGACAAAAGCTTGAAATGATAGAAAAGGATTACGGGAAATTACATGGAACAGTACTATTATAATAGGATGAATAAAATAGAACAGGCAGTTTATCATGCCTTGTATCAGGGATTTTTAAATATAGATGAAGAGATTCAGATCCCAAGACTGGAGGGTGAGGCACTCTATAATGTCTTTTTCAAGCTCCGGCTGGATCATCCGGAAATTTTCTGGGCAACAGGCTATAAGTATAAATATTACAACGATTCTCCCAATCTGATTTTTGTGCCGGAATATTTATTTGAAAAAGCAAAGATAAAAGAACATCAGAAAGCCATGACAGCCCGAGTAGAGAAAATCACAAGAGAAGCGAAAACATTTTCCCAGTGGGACAAGGAAAAATATATACACGACTTTTTATGTGAAAGTATACATTATGATAAGCTGAAAAAACCTTATTCCCATGAGATTATCGGACCTTTAGGGCATGGGGTAGGCGTATGTGAAGGAATTGCAAAATCCGTGAAGGTATTGTGTGATGCCCTTGGAATTTGGTGTATGATCGCAGTGTGTGGAAATAATCCGGAAAAAGGGATTAAGTACCGTCATACATGGAATATTGTAAAGATTGACGGACAGTATTATCACCTGGACGTAACATTTGACAATACGCTTGGCAATTATGAGAAAAAAGAAAATCAGAAACCGGAAAACAAAACTCCACGCAACACATCGGGAAAGAACAAAGCCAGAAAAGCAGAACAGATGGATTTCAGGTACGATTATTTTAACCTGGATGATAAAAACATTTTCCGGGATCACGAACCACTGTTGTATCCGGCTCCAGCATGCAACGAGGGCGGACACTTCTATTATAAAGAAAAGAAACTGTCATTTACAAAGATAGAAGATGTATACAAGCGGTCGCTTCAGGCAGCGAAAAAAGGACGCGTGCTGACCTTTCACTGGCGAGGCGGTTATCTGACCAAAGAAGTGCTAAAAGAACTTCTGGAAGAAATCGAGAGAGCCGGACGTGAGAAAAATAAACAGCCTCAGATCAGTCTGAACTGGGCACAGGCAGTCTTGAGGGTGGAGTATCAGGAACTGCCGGAAGGCATGATCAGAGAAACGAAAGTTGTGATGGAAGATGCCAATGAAGGAGAGAGATAATTGGAAACAGAGAAAAGCACAGAAAATGTGTGGAAAGCAGAGCAAAAGAATAAAGAAAATGTGGAAAATCAGGCGTACCAGATCAGTCAGGAGAGAGCTTTGGAGATGTTGGAAGAACTTTTGGAACAAGATCAGTTCGAATTACTTCTGCCAGAGTATAAACTGGTTTATATGATGAACGATGCAGTGGAAAGCTTTCTTGTATTTCACGGTGCGCGAATGACCGGAATTTATCAGGACGATTATGAAGGACCACTGGATGCATCAGTTACCTATGAAAATGGAGAATATGTGCTTGTGGTACATCAGGACGATTCCGTTGTAACGCTCTTTTACCAGTCGCTGTCAGTGGAAGTACATTTATACAATTATGGAGAAATCGGACATTTCTGGGTGGAAGGGTACGAATACTTAAGACAACTGGAATATCGCATTGCAATTTTACGGGACAAATTAGAATATCTGGGACCGGAATTCTGCACACCGACAGAACAGAAACTGGCAATGTTAGAACAGTTCCCGCCACTCAATTACTGCTGTTACCCGGCGGTGCCGGATCAATATATTGTACCAAAAGATAATCCGTGGCAGCCGTCAGAAGAGGCGATCACAGTCATGGAAGAATTCGCAGAAGAAGCAGACGATAAAAGCATGATAAAGTTATTAAAATATTACCGGAAACATCATGGTATGAGAATGAGTCGTTACATAGCCGTAAAATTACATCAGACAAAACATGTATGCTTCATAGAACTTCTGACAGAAAAACTCAAACAAGAAGCCGCAAACTATCCAAACCGGAGTTTCGGAAAAGAAGCAGATGAAAGACATCAGAAACTTATCAGTCAGGCAAAAAAAGAGCAGGCAGAACTTTATCAGCAGGGAATCAAATCTGAGGTACTAAGAGAAGAGCCATTCGTCACCGCACAAGACGAACTCGACTATAAGGTTTATCTCATGATTTATAAGTGGCAGGGAAAAAACAGGGGCGTCAATGTCAGAAGAATAAATTAAATTTCCAAAATAAAAAGAGCCCTCCCACCGGAAGACTCTCAAAGGAAAAAGTATGAAAAAGAAAATTGTTATTTATATCTCAGCATCTCTCTTGCTGATGTCTATATAATAATGAAAAAATGTTTTCGATTTGTGTTTAGATTGTTAAAAAAGTGTGAATCATGGAAAAGAAAAGGTTTGATGCAATTTTTATCTGTTATAGACAAGAAAAAAGGGAAAAAAGAGGCTAAAATGAATTTTATAATTTAAAATCTTGCAAATTTCATTGTTATTTTCTTAACTATTGTCAAAAAATGAAGTTGTCATATTTTTATCTTGCATTTCTCAGAAAAATCCTGTAAACTAAATCAAAAGTGCATGTAATCCGTGTGGGGCAGATGAACTATCATGCGACTTTTCGGTCAAGTTGTAATTGCCCGTGGGATTAGAGAGAAAAAGGCTAATTGCAAACCAATAAAAAAAGAGAGGAAGAAGACAATGAAACAGTTCAAGAAAGTTCTGGTGGCGAACCGTGGGGAAATCGCCATTCGAGTATTCCGCGCGCTCAATGAGCTCGGAATTGTGACAGTCAGCATTTATTCTAAGGAAGACAGATACGCTCTTTTCCGTTCCAAAGCAGACGAATCCTATCCCCTGAATCCTGATAAAGGACCGATCGATGCATATCTTGATATTGATACAATTATTAAGATCGCACTGAATGCAGGCGTAGATGCAATCCATCCTGGATATGGGTTCCTGTCAGAGAATCCGGAGTTTGTAGATGCATGTGAACAGAATGGCATTACATTTATTGGACCTTCCAGTGATATTATGAGAGCAATGGGAGATAAGATTTCTTCCAAACAGATTGCCATTGCAGCAGATGTACCGATCATCCCTGGAGTAGATCACGCGATGAAATCTTATGAAGAGGCAGCGAAGATCGCAGACATGGTCGGATATCCGATTATGCTGAAAGCTTCCAACGGTGGTGGCGGACGCGGTATGCGTATTGTCAATGATCCGGCTGATCTGGAAAAAGAATTCAACGAGGCGAGAAATGAATCTAAAAAAGCTTTCGGTGATGATATGATCTTCGTTGAGAAGTATCTGAAAGGACCAAAGCATATCGAGGTTCAGGTAATCGGAGATAATTATGGCAATGTTGTGCATCTGTTCGACCGTGACTGCTCTGTGCAGAGACGTCACCAGAAGGTCGTAGAGTATGCGCCGGCATTTACCATTCCAGACGAGACAAGAGAGAAGATTTTTGATGCAGCAATCCGTCTTTGTAAAAATGTTGGATATGTCAATGCAGGAACACTGGAGTTCCTGGTAGACAGAGATAACAATCCATACTTTATTGAAATGAATCCTCGTATTCAGGTAGAGCATACAGTCAGTGAGATGGTGACAGGAATTGACATCGTGCAGGCTCAGATTCTGGTTGCAGAAGGATATGCTCTTGATTCAGAGGAGATACATATTAAATCACAGGAAGATGTTACATGTAACGGATATTCTATTCAGACTCGTGTTACTTCTGAAGATCCGGCAAATAACTTCCTGCCGGATACAGGTGAGATGACAGTATATCGTTCCGGTTCCGGTAATGGTATCCGTCTGGACGGTGGCTGTGCATATGTCGGAGCCATTGTATCACCACACTATGACAGTCTGCTTGTAAAGATTATTTCTCATGACCGTACCTTTGCAGGTGCAGTGAGAAAATCCGAGCGTGCCCTTCAGGAGATGCGTATCCGTGGAGTTAAGACAAATATTCCGTTCCTGATCAATGTGCTGAACCACCCGACATTCCAGTCCGGTCAGTGTTACACAACATTTATCGAGGAGACACCGGAGTTATTCCGCCTGACACACAGCCTGAACCGTGCGACTAAGATCATTGAGTTTATCGGTGATCGTATCATCAATTCTGACATGGGTAAGAAGAAACAGTTCGATAACCGTATTCTGCCGACATTTGACCATGATAAACCGGTCTATGGTGCAAGAGATGAATTTTTAAAACTTGGTGCAGAAGGCTACATGCAGAAGATTTTAAAAGAAGAAAAGCTTTATGTTACAGATACAAGTATGCGTGATGCGCAGCAGTCACTGGTGGCAACACGTATGCGTAGCAAAGATCTGTGCGGTGCCGCTTATGCGACAAATGCATTTATGCAGAACGCATTTTCAGTAGAGGCATGGGGAGGTGCTACATTTGATACAGCGTACCGATTCCTGAAGGAGTCACCGTGGAAACGTCTGACAACTTTAAGAGAGCGTATGCCGAACACATTGATCCAGATGTTGCTTCGTGCGTCCAATGCCGTTGGATACAGCAACTATCCGGACAACCTTGTAAAAGAGTTCATTCAGATCTCAGCAGAGAATGGAATCGATGTATTCCGTATTTTTGACAGTCTGAACTGGATCGAGACTATGAAACTGCCAATCGAGGAGGCACTTAAGACTGGAAAGATCGTTGAAGGTGCAATCTGCTACACAGGAGATATTACAAGTCCGAACGAGACAAAGTATACATTAGATTATTATGTGAAGATGGCGAAAGAACTGGAGTCCTTAGGATGCCATTCTATTGCGATCAAGGATATGGCAGGACTTTTGAAGCCGCTGGCAGCAAAAGAACTGATCAGCACACTGAAGAGAGAACTTCATGTACCATTACATTTGCATACGCACGATTCCACGGGAAATGGTGTAAGTACTGTTATGATGGCGGCAGAAGCCGGCGTAGATATTGTCGACCTGGCAATTGAGTCTATGTCATCACTGACCAGTCAGCCGTCTATGAACGCAGTAGCAGAGGCACTTCGTGGAACAAGACGTGACACTGGCCTGAAGCCGGAGGAACTGACAGAATTAAGTCACTACTACAGCCGTGTGCGTGAAGTATATGCACCATTTGAAAGTGATATGAAATCTCCAAACACAGAGATTTACAAATATGAGATTCCGGGAGGACAGTACTCCAACTTGCTTGCACAGGTAACAAGTATGGGATCACCGGATGATTTTGAAGCAATCAAGGGACTTTACAAAGACGCCAATGATCTGCTTGGAAACATCGTAAAAGTAACTCCAACTTCCAAGGCAGTTGGTGATCTGGCTATCTTTATGTACAAGAATGGCCTGACAAAAGATAATATTCTGACAGAAGGTGCCGGATTATCCTATCCGGATTCCGTCGTATCTTATTTCCAGGGTATGATGGGACAGCCGTATGGTGGATTCCCGAAGGAACTGCAGAAGATTGTCCTGAAAGATATTAAACCACTGACAGAACGTCCAGGTGCACTTCTCCCGGCAGTTGATCTGGATCAGATTAAGAAGGATCTGTGCGAGAAATATCATTATGAGGATCGCTCAGAAGCAGATATGTGCAAGAAAGCAGTCAGCTATGCGCTGTATCCGAAGGTATATGAGGACTATTGCGAACACTTTGAGATTTACAATGATGTTACAAGATTGGAAAGTCACGTATACTTCTATGGCCTTAGAAAGGGTGAGGAGACTTACTTGAAGATTGGCGAAGGAAAGGAACTTCTGATCAAATATCTGGAAGCAAGTGAGCCGGACGAGGACGGATACCGTACATTGATGTTCCAGGTAAATGGATCTATCCGTAACGTCAAGATTCTGGATAAGAAATTGGAGATCAAGACAGATCGTAAGCTTAAGGCAAGCAAGTCCAATCCGAAACAGCTTGGAGCAAATATCCCAGGTATCGTAGGAAATGTTCTTGTCAAAGAGGGAGATCCGGTCAAAGTCAATACACCGCTTCTTACTCTGGAAGCTATGAAGATGGAGACAATCGTTGTATCTACGATCGAAGGTGTTGTAGATAAGATTTATGTAAAACCAGGTGAGACAGTGCATCAGGACGATCTGATGATGTCCTTCCAGTAAAAAGATTTTTGAAAAAAGCCTTGAAAAGGACTAATCAGAGGATTATAATCAAATACAGATAAGAGAGATTCTTCGGGGCAGGGTGTAATTCCCAACCGGCGGTAAAGTCCGCGACCCGCTGTGTAAGTGTATGCAGTGGCTGATCTGGTGAGATTCCGGAACCGACAGTAAAGTCTGGATGAGAGAAGAATTATGGTGAATGTATGTCAGTCCCCCGAAGCGTAAGCGTCGGGGGATTTTGTGTTGTCAAGCATACGACAAAAAGGTTCGGTGGACCTTTTTTAGTGATACATTCTAAAGAAGCATAGTTCCAAAAGAAGTATTCTTTCTTACTTAAAATAAAAGAGGGCAGTGCCTGAGGTTTTCATTTGCACAGCTCAGACACAACGCAGATAAAAAGGAGAGAAAGAAATGAGTACAAATGTAGCAACACAGAACAAGTCAAACACAGCAGGTATGTCAAAAGTAAGATTCATTACCCAGGTGGGAATGCTGGGGGCAATTGCAGTTATTTTAATGGCATTTGAAATTCCGCTTCCATTTGCACCGGCATTTTACAAGATTGATTTCAGCGAAGTTCCGGCACTGATCGGCTGCTTTGCAATGGGACCGGCAGCAGGAGCGATGATTGAACTTGTTAAAATCGTATTACATCTTCTGATCAGTGGAACATCAACAGCAGGTGTCGGTGATATTGCCAACTTTGCAATTGGTTGTGCCTTTATCCTTCCGGCAGCATGGATTTATAAAGCAAAACACTCCAGAAAAAGTGCAATGATCGGAATGGCAGCAGGAACTGTATTTATGGCATTTATCGGTTGCTTTTTAAATGCATATGTATTACTTCCGGCTTATGCAAAAGCATTTAGCATGCCAATCGATGCGTTGGTAGGAATGGGAACAGCAGTAAATGGTCATATTACGAATTTACTTACATTTGTCGTATTTGCAGTAGCACCATTTAACCTTTTGAAAGGTGCAATGGTATCCGTTGTAGTACTTCTGATCTACAAGAAGATCAGTCCGATTCTGAAAATGAGATAATATCAGCTGGGGTTTTGTTCCAACATCATTATATAGAAGGAAAATATTAAAAAATAGCAGGTGGATATATGGCACTCAATGTCAGAGTTTAAATATGACATTGAAAGCGATATGTTTACCTGTTATTTTTTATATCAGTTGGGAGATGACTCCCACTATAGGTGGTGAGAAACAAGCTGGTATCAGTGGTGGGAGGCAATCCCCCAGCTGATATAGCCTCCGGCAGGATTGCAGAGGTGCGCAGTAGAAGTATGTC
>OBLO01001638.1_pt1 | contig 19070 bp, 9 predicted proteins | sample 1519401 | NCBI WGS metagenome assembly OBLO01 (sample SAMEA2602897, study PRJEB22501) | metagenome | reverse complement strand
AAAAAGCGTCCTGCCCATAGTAGGGCAGAACGCTTAGAGGATTAAGCAATTATTGCTTTTAATTTTTTTAGACCGTTAGCACGATGCTTGTAAGCAGTTTTCACACTGCACTTATGCTTATCGCAAAATATTTTGTAATCAACATCCTGCAGAACAAGCTCATTGACAGCAGTAAATTGCTCTTTAGTGAGCTTACGCATCGTATCAGACAATAGCTGATTATGCATCAGCTCGTCAATATCATTCTTCTTGTCAGCAATCTGCGTTTCTTCGCCTTCTTCCTCTGCGTCCAGATAATAGCAATCCTTGACAGATTTCCCACGCGTAAACTTGTGCAGCAGGCCGTAATGGATATAGTACTGCAAAAGTCCCGGCAGATGCCCGAAGTCCCGTCCCTCATACTTCTTGATTTGCTCTAAAAAGATTAACCAGGCAGTATTGACGGCATCCTCGCCCAAGGCTTCACGCACTTCGTAGCGATAGGCCTCCTTGTAGATTAAGGGCTTAAAGGCTGTGCATAATACATTGATGGCCTCGCGGTCACCATTTTGGGCGCTGTGAACCAGCTCCTTGAATTCTGTGAGAGTGAAGGTTGTTTTTTCCTCCGTGCAGTCCTGCGGTTCGGTGCCTTCCGGCACGCAGCAGATTATTTCTTCGGAGTTTTCCTGCTCAGGGCAGTTTTTTGTTGTTATATTGTCCAGTTCCTTTCTGTGGCGGTAGTTTTACCGCATATGGCAGAATTCTGTGCTGTACTACATCAAGCTCTTGATGTGCCTATTATAACACAGAAGATTAGCAAGTTTCTTATTTGAGCATAATAATGCGCAAAAACGTTTTGACTAGTCTTTTTGTAATAATCTGTTAGCAAAATAGTAATATTTTGAGGTGACAGTATGAGAAAAAGACTTAGAAATTTGTATTCTGAAGAGCTGGTGGATTCGGATTATTTGCCAGAACTGGTTGAACTGGGAGTGCTTATAGGATCGCATAGAACGGCATCAGGGATAAATCAGGAAGAGTTTGCCAGGATGATTGGGGTGTCGCGACGGACGATGACTAAGATTGAAAATGGCAGGCAGTCTTTGAGTTTTGTTGCTTTTTTGAGAATTGCTGCTGTGCTGGAGATGCGACCGGAGTATTTGCTGCAGGAGCTGACGCGGGTGACGCAGAGGAAGTGGAGTACGAAGGGGGAGGATTGAGGGAGAGGTGGCTTGTTAGAACATAAGTTAAACTTATAATTTAGGTTGAGTGCTTTTGACAGAGCACTATTATTTTTTAATTCGCAGCCAAATGGACATTTGGTTGCGGGGGGGAGAAACGGTGATATAATAACGTTATAGCTATTCTTGAAATTTTATTTGGATAGGAGAGTGTGTTTATGTATTGTAAAGTTTGTGGAGAGAATCTTAAACCAGATGCTAAATTTTGTGAAAATTGCGGAACGAAAGTAAAAAAAGAGACAGATGCTATTCCTAAGACTGATATAAAAAAGAGTACAGAACCTGTAAAACCAAAAGTAAAGTTAGAAGAAACGAAAACTTCAAAAAAGAAAATTATTGTCGGAGTAGTTGTTGCTTTAGCAATTGTTGGAATGATATTTTCTCCTACGAGTAAAGTCACAACTGCTATACCGAAAGAACATAGGGAGTTTTTGGCTAAAATTGGTTTAAAAGTTCCTACTGATGATCAAATTAGCTTTACTGATGAAAATGGAAAATTGCATTACTATAAAATTCCGTACCAAGATGGTGAACAGGGAGATACTATGGTATTCGTTAATAATAAAGGAGCTATTGATAAAGTAAACGTATCCCATAAAGCTGAAAATTGCAATGGGTCATTTGATTTAGTTGAAAATGGAAAGGTTCTTGGTACATATAGTGATAAATTGGCTGAACATAAATTAGCAGATGCCAAGGCTGAACAAGAAGCTAAGGCTAGAGAAGCTCAACAAGCCGCTGAAGCAGCGGAAAGAGAAGCAACAGCGAGAGAATTTGCTAATTATTTAGGATGTACGCCAGAAGAGTATAAGGAACATTTTGGTCCTATGCTTAGTGCTGGATTTGAAAGAGGTAGATTAGAGTCGTGGTATAATGATAGTTCTTCAACTTCAATCAATACATATGGAAAGCGTACACAATATGTTCTGCATTTAGTAGGTCGTGGTAAAAATGGCAATAGAGTTTACGTGAATGTATATGAGTATTCAGATAAACCAGGAAAGTATCAATTTCAAGTTATGAACACTTCTCATGAATAATTTAGCAAGGGGGGATTTTAGATGCCTTTTTGGGATACTGATTACAAAAAAGAAATGATGAAAAGTAAGGCTGCAAAGGAAGCTGCCGAAGAAAGAGCAGCTGAGGCTAAACAAAGAGCAGCCGAATATCGGCAAAAGGTTAATGCCGTAATTGTTACGACTGGTGATTTAAAAGAGGATTATGAAATTATTGGTCCCGTATATTTTCAGGTTTCTAACAAAGGGTTATTTAGTAGTACCTTGAGTGATCTTGTAAATAAGTATAGTGCTGAAATTGAAGAAATGAAGAACCATGCTTTAATGTCTGAGAGAAGAAGCGATTGGGGGTTCTTATGGGGAGAATATTCTGTCGGTCAGAATGATTTTGAAAAAGCATTTTTTGTTGCTACTCAAGAATTGAAGAAAAGAGCACTAATGCTTGGTGGAGATGCTGTAGTTTCCATGCGTCAGGATATAGATCTAGATACTAGTGGATTTCAATATTTTTATTTGCAGATGTATGGAACTGTTGTTAAAAGAATAAATAGGTAAAATTGTTTATTTCCCCAGCTTTACTCTCGCGTAAGGCTGGGGAGATTTTTGTAAAAACAAAAAACATACAACACAAACTTCACAGCTTGTTCGTTGTATGTTTATATTCTGTATGATAAAATACTATGCAAGACGACCGTGTTGCAGGGTGGCATTGCCAAAATTCTTAGGAATGGAGGTGATGTCTATGGTATATTTCAGTTTTCAGGACTTAATGTCCTTTGGAATTTTTATCGTAGCGTTGCTGACGTTCATTTTTCAGAACCGAAAGTAATAAGACAGTTACGGACATAGAAAAACTACTCCTGAGTTTTTGAAAATGCACCTGTAATGGTGTTTTTTATTTTAAGCAGCGCACTCCAAACCATTGCGCGTCGTCGTCCCAGAAAAGCTCAAGCTGCATCTGGACGTCGTTTAAAATAAAACGGCCATCACCATTCTTGTTGATGCTGGATGCAAGCCGATGCCATTCGCTAAGGCTATAGCCAAATTGAAGAGTATTGCTTAAGCCTAATAACCTGATAAGCGTTTTTATCAGGTTATTTTTTGTGTGCGGTCAGCGCAAAATTTGTAAAGCTGCGCTAGTGTGATGGTATTTTTTATTTACATGTTTATTCTGTCTACGGGGGTTATGAAAGCTTTTTCTAACGGAGTGAAGAATGAGATGGATAATAGTATAAAAATTAATTCGATACAATTGACAAAACATATATAAATGTAATACACTATACATACAAATAAGAACATACAAATAAGAAAAAAGTGCAGTTAAGATAATTAAATAAAGTATCTTTTAATTACTTTAGTAATAAAATAGCGATGCTTACCTAAACAGGAGACCGTGAAGTCGGTGTATATTAAAGTAAACGTAAGATTAGACTGTTGGCTTAATTTTATGATGACAGAAATGTTAAACTTTTTTTATTTATATAAGTGATATACAGGGGTGTGTATTGTTTTGTGGGGGATAAAAGAAAGGCTTGCTTTAGTCGAAACTTAGTAAAGGATATTCAGAAAAGGAGTTGTTAGTTGTGAGAAAAATTAAAGCTTGGCAACATTCAAGAAAATTAGCGTTAGGCATTGCCTTTGCGCTTGGCTGCAGTATGGCAGCAAGCGCTAGTGCGCAGGTGATTGAAGCACCTATTACCGGTGATGCAGCTGTGGACACAGCGTATAAGGATTTTATTGAATTAAATGGTTCTACTCCATCTTATGCGTTTGACAAGGATGCAACTATTAAAGTTGACAGCAGTGTCAATACGCCTTTGCAGTTTACAGCTAATGGTAATACTTATGATGTGGCTGCCGGTATTGCTGCAATGAGTACAAAGGCTACGTATTTGTATCTGAGTCCTAATGACTCGACTTTGAGTATTGACGTTACTGCTCATGGTGACGCTATTGGTGCAGGTATGCTGCAGACTGGTGCACAACAGGCTATTTTTACTACTAATGGTAAAGTTGCTAATTATAATATTACGGTAACCGGTGCTGATGATAATACTAAAAAAAGCTATGGCATCTGGCGTTCAATGATTAATACCAACAATAAAGGCATGTTTATTAATTCCAATAAAGGGGATTATAGCAGCAAAAAAGTCAACATTGATATAAAAAATGCTAATGGTGGTTATGGTATTGCTGCATCTGCTCCGGAGGGTGTCGATAATCTTGCCTCTAATGCCAGCGCGATTTGGATTTATGGTAATGTTAATGTTAATGTAAGTGAAAATAAAAAGGCAGCAGATTTGTTAGATAACAGTGCAGGTCTTTATGTTAATCTTAAAGATAGCAAGATTAATATTGACGGCTATGCTGATCTTAATGTTGCAGGCAACGGCATCGTTGTTAATGCAGCAGATGGACAAGCAAGCGTAACTGTTACCAAGGGCGGCAGAATAAATGTTCTTGCCAGCGAAGATGGCAGCGATCGTTATGCAATCTATAATCAAGGCGGTAGGGTGTATTATGGCGCTGCTACTTTAGCCGGACTTAATAATTATAGAGGTCCAGTAATCCAAGGCAATCGTACGCAGATTGATGGTGACGTTTATGTTGGTGATAGCAGCGCCGGCGTTTTATGGATTGGTGCTACCGGAGCTGATTCGTATTTGAAAGGCGTAATCAAAGAAGCCGGTGAGTTCAGCAATGTCGGGATGGCCTTGAATGATGGAGCTGTATGGTATAATCAGGCTGCTAATAAAGGTAATGTTGGCACAGATACAGTTTTCAACAAGATATCCGGCACTAATGGCCTTATTTACCAGAATGCTTTAAGCGGTAAAGTAACTATTGATTCACTTGAAAGTAATGCTTTAAATATTGCTTATGAGCATGACAAAACAACTCCTGAAAAAATTCTTGGCGGCGATGTAACCATCGTTAAGGCAGAAAACAAGAGTGAGTTGAATGTTTTCACTGATTATGACAGCAATATGAATACAGATGCTAGTCGTGAAGCTGTGCTGAATGCGCTGGCAAAGAAGATTTATTATACTGGCTACAAGACAGGCGAAGACAATATCAGCGGTACGGTCAGCATTGCTGAGGGCCTTACCACGCGCTCTGCAAAAAAATATTTTGCTGATATGAGCTTTGATAAGACAACAGGTCAGGGCTACTTTGCTAAAGATACAACTGTTCAGGAAATTACCAAGCCTGGTGCACAAAAAGAAACTGAATTTATCAAGGCTATTCTTGGTGACCGCAGCAATAAAAAGTATTATGAGGATGCAGGTGTATTTGTAAACGGAAAATATAATTTTACCGCTGATACTACGATGAATGTCGAGAACAACAGCCAGGTTGCAGGTACGTGGCTTTGGGCAACTGCTGCGGGCATTTATAGCGGCTATAATCAGGAGAACGTTAACCTTGATTTAAATGGCAAAAAGCTGAATATCAATTTGGTAACAGATCAAGACACCGCTGGTATAGCAGCGATTGCTGCGAATAGTAAGGTAGAAATCGACAATGCGGGACCGATGAGCGTGTATGCTGAGAGCACAAAAGGCTCTAATGTTGCTACTCTGTTTGTTAATGGCGGCGGTCATTTGTTCATTCATAATGGCGGCGATGATGCGGAAAGCAAGATTCTGACCTTGCGCGGCAAAACTACGAACAGTACGAATGGTGTTGTTATCAAATCCAAGAATGGTGTGTCAGGCGAGCGTTCCTGGCTCAAGGTCGATGGCTTGGTTGATATCGAGGCAGATACGACTGACGGCGTTGGTATGGCCGAAGGTCTGCTCGCTGTTGCGTCTACGATTGACGTCGGCGGCGGCAGAATCGTCATGAGTGCTTCCGGTAAAAACCCTGGCGTAAGCTATGGTGATAATGCAACGAACTGTGCAATCCGTGCTTATGGCGAATTTGTTTCTCCCAATACTGGTATTGCTAACGTCAATGTTATTAAAGATGAAGACACTGCTACAGGCAAGGCTATTGCTGCCGGTAATAATCGTACGCAGATTAATGGCAACTTCAACACTGTCGGCGGCATGGGCACGAAGGGCACGATTAACGTCGGTCTGAATACTGCTGATTCCTACTGGATCGGCAACTATATTAATGGCGCTGGCTGGGGCGTAACACCTGGCGATTATGGCGTTGTAAACCTGTTCATGGGTAATGGGGCTCAATGGAAGGGTCATTCCAAATTTGCTACTAACTTAAAAATGGATAGTGGCGCTTCCTGGGAAGGCTATTCTATAAATAAGGCTGTAGCGGCAACAATTAAAAATGGTGCTACCTGGTATAACAATAATACGCCGGAGATTGGCAAGGATGGGCTTAATACAACGTTGAAGGCTTTGCGTGGCGGCGCAAGCATTGCTGAAGCAGGCTTTGTTGATATGACGACCGAGGGCGTACGTGATACAAGCGTAGATAATTATAGCGGTCATACAAAGCTTATTTATAAGCGTGATGCTGATACACCGACAACTGTTTTAGGCGGCAACTTTACCGTAGGCAGTGCTGAAAAGGGCTCCTATATTTCCCTGCTTACCAATGATAGCGGCCTTAACCTGAATAATAATACTGTAGTTAGTGAGACGCTGGGAAATCTTGCCAATAAGCTGTACTACACCGGTGCTATGACAGGTGAAGACAATATCACAAGCTTTGTTAGCATAAATGATGCCTTGAAGGGCGACAGCACGAACAAACGCGTAGGCAGCGTAATTTTTGATGAAACTACCGGTCAGGGCAAGCTGGACTGGGTTGCAGAAAAGGCACAGACGAAGCTTGCTTATACAGATGCTATTACGGGAAACATTGATACCAATATCAATTATGTCAAGGATGGTGTGCTGGATATTGAAAGCAAGGAATACAGCTTTACAAAGAAAACCACGAATTTGACGGTTGATAATCACACCATTCCGGGCGGTCCGTGGATTGCAGCTATCGGCGCAGCAATTTCTGGTGCAGCAGGGACGAATACACAGATTAATCTCAACGGCAACAGCATGAATGTTACCGGCATTGCTAACAGTCATTCGACAGGTATTGCTGCTATCGCCGATGGTGTTGTAGAACTCCATAATGCGGGAGCAATGAACGTAACTGCAAACGGTGGTGGCCAGACAGCAGCTTTGTTTGCAAACGGCGGCGGCCAGCTGACAATTCATAACGGCGATGGCGACCTGGAGAAAAAGGTTCTGACAGCACGTGCGAGCGCAAGCTATAAGAATAACGGCGCAGTTATCAAGACCATGAACGGCAAAAAAGGCGTAACCTCGAAGATTACTATTGACGGTCTTGTTGACGTATTAGCAGACGGCGTGAACTCCAACGAAGCAGTGAGCGCAGTTGCTTCTACGATTGACATCGGCGGCGGTCGCATTGAGGCTGCCAACGGTGCGTGGGCTGCGATCCGTGCTTACGGTGAATTTGTATCGCCGAACTATGGCGTTGTGAACTTCAACGTACTGAAGGATGAGGATGGCAATGCTATAGGCGCAGGTGACAACAGAGCAGTTGTTATCGGTGATGTCGTAACGAACGGAGGCATGGGCACGAAGGGCCGCATAAGCCTTGGCATGAAGGGCGAAAACTCCTATTGGGAAGGCAACTATGCTGATACCCGTGGCTATGGCGTAACCCAAGGCCAGCTTGGTGCAGTAAATCTGTTTATGGAGGATGGCGCACATTGGAAGGGCTTTGGCAACGGCTCGATGAATGTTAAGCTTGATGGTGCAAAGACTAACTGGTACGGCTTCAGCATCAGCGATGGCATGCAGCTGTCGTTGAAAAACGGTGCAACCTGGTATAACGCTATCACTGCGGAGCAGGTTGACCAGAGCAACAAGCATACAGATGCAAAGGTTGGCTGGCTAACAAGCGACAACGGCTTCATTGATATGACAGGCAGCAGAGTATTTACAGCTAAGAGCAGCAGCCTGAATGGCGGCACAACTGCTGACGGCTCATCCTCTATTACCGAGAGCGAGAACGGCATAACCGGTAATGTTGTTGTCAATAACTATAGCGGCAATGCAACTGTAATTTATAAGCATACCAAGACTAATGATGGCATTGATGTTATCGGCGGTAACTTCACGATTAAGAATGCAGCAGAGGGCTCTAAGATTACCTTGAGCACTGATAACAACGGCATTGATGTTGATAATATCTATGATGTTAACGATACCTTAGGCGGTTTGGCGAAGAAGCTGTTCTACCTTGGCTATATTGACGGCGAACGTAATCTGGACGGTTATGTGCAGATTGCTGAAGGCCTGACCTCTCGTTCCGCAGCTATGCGTGCAGGCGATGTAAGCTTTGATGAAGGCACCGGTCAAGGCAGCTATGATGCAAGCAGCCTGAAGCCGGAAATCAAATATCCGACCTTCCAGACGGATGTTGCTTATAGCAAGGCGATTACCGGCAATGTACGTAATGATATTGAATATGTCAAGACAGGCGTACTGGATACCGAAACAGGCAAATATAACTTTACGCAAAATACTAAGCTTGATGTAGAAAACCACACCATTCCGGGCGGTCCGTGGATTGCAGCTATCGGTGCAGCAATTTCCGGTGCAGCAGGTACAAATACGCAGATAGATCTTAACGGCAAGAGCATAGAGGTTAATGCAGCTAATAAAGGTCATTCGACAGGCATTGCTGCTATCGACGATGGTGTTGTAGAAATCCACAATGCAGGAGCAATGAACGTAACTGCAAACGGTACAGGCCAGACAGCAGCTTTGTTTGCTAACGGCGGCGGCCAGCTGACTATTCATAACGGCGACGGTGATTTGGAGAAGAAGGTTCTGACAGCACGTGCGAGCGCAAGCTATAAGAATAACGGCGCAGTTATCAAGACCATGAACGGCAAAAAAGGCGTAACCTCGAAGATTACTATTGACGGTCTTGTTGACGTATTAGCAGACGGCGTGAACTCCAACGAAGCAGTGAGCGCAGTTGCTTCTACGATTGACATCGGCGGCGGTCGCATTGAGGCTGCCAACGGTGCGTGGGCTGCGATCCGTGCTTACGGTGAATTTGTATCGCCGAACTATGGCGTTGTGAACTTCAACGTACTGAAGGATGAGGATGGCAATGCTATAGGCGCAGGTGACAACAGAGCAGTTGTTATCGGTGATGTCGTAACGAACGGAGGCATGGGCACGAAGGGCCGCATAAGCCTTGGCATGAAGGGCGAAAACTCCTATTGGGAAGGCAACTATGCTGATACCCGTGGCTATGGCGTAACCCAAGGCCAGCTTGGTGCAGTAAATCTGTTTATGGAGGATGGCGCACATTGGAAGGGCTTTGGCAACGGCTCGATGAATGTTAAGCTTGATGGTGCAAAGACTAACTGGTACGGCTTCAGCATCAGCGATGGCATGCAGCTGTCGTTGAAAAACGGTGCAACCTGGTATAACGCTATCACTGCGGAGCAGGTTGACCAGAGCAACAAGCATACAGATGCAAAGGTTGGCTGGCTAACAAGCGACAACGGCTTCATTGATATGACAGGCAGCAGAGTATTTACAGCTAAGAGCAGCAGCCTGAATGGCGGCACAACTGCTGACGGCTCATCCTCTATTACCGAGAGCGAGAACGGCATAACCGGTAATGTTGTTGTCAATAACTATAGCGGCAATGCAACTGTAATTTATAAGCATACCAAGACTAATGATGGCATTGATGTTATCGGCGGTAACTTCACGATTAAGAATGCAGCAGAGGGCTCTAAGATTACCTTGAGCACTGATAACAACGGCATTGATACAAGCAACCCGGATGATGTTCAGGGTACGTTAAATCAATTAGCTAATAAATTGTATTATCTTGGCGCTATTGACGGTGCGGAAAGCAATCTGGACGGCTATGTACAAATTGCCGAAGGTTTGACCTCTAGCTCTGCGGCTCTTAAGCTTGGTGATGTTGAATTCTCTGGCGAGGATGGCAAGGGCAGTCTGGCAGCCGGTTCTGTAGTAACTCCGGATAGCAAGAAAAATCCTGCTGTCATTTACGGCGATAAAGAAACCGCAATGATGAAGGGTGCAAAGACGGCGATGGTTTCTAACGCTCTGGTATGGCGTGCAGAGAACAACGACCTTATGAAGCGTATGGGCGACCTGCGTCTGAGCGAGGGCGAAAGCGGTATCTGGGCAAAATACTATGGCGGCAAGTACAGCATGGACGGCCAAAACACTAACATGAGCGTAAGATACAACGCTTATCAGGTTGGCTATGATAAAGAGGTTGCCGATGGCTGGAAAGCAGGCGTGGCCCTTTCCTATGACGATGGCAGCTCTTCCTACGGCACTGGTCATGCTGATCTCAAGAATACAAGCTTAGGCCTGTATGGCACCTGGACCGGCGAAGACGGACAATATGTGGATTTGATTGCTAAATACAGCCGTCTGGAGAACGAATATGATGTACGCAACCTTTATGGCCATAAGTTGAGCGGCGACTATAAGACCTGGGGTGCATCACTGAGTGCTGAGTATGGCAAGCGCTTTGAGGGCAAAAACGGTATGTATGTCGATCCGAGCGTAGAGCTGACCTTGGGTCGCGTGGCAGGCAAAGACTATAAGGCAGCAAGCGATTATCTTGATGCTTTTGGCAAAGCCAAGGATCTGTATGTACATCAGGATGCCTTCACAAGCCTTATCGGACGCGTAGGTGTACGTCTGGGACAGAAGCTGGATAATGCAAGCTATTTTGTGAAGCTGGCAGCAGCACATGAATTCAACGGCGATTTCGACAGCAGCTATCATGTTGAGGGCGAGCCGGACGGCAGCACAAGCATCAGCTTCAGCGATACCTGGTTCGAAGCACAGCTTGGCGGTAGCGTGAAGCTTAATGACAACAGCATGGTTTACGCAAGCTTCGAGCGCTCCTTCGGCGGCGACGTTGAGCAGAAGTGGCGTGTAGATGCCGGTCTGCGCTGGAGCTTCTGATTGTAGCTGATAACTCCTTGATTAAATAAATCATATACTCATACTCCTTTTAAAAGCAGAAGGGCGGAACGGCGATAGCCGGGCCGCCTTTTTTGCGTTTGGCAGGTAGTATGTGGCTATAAAAAATGCTATAATAAAAAACAAGAAAGTGATATCTTGATAGCTGTCGTTGTGCAGGAAAGTGAGGTAGGCAGTTATGCAGAGAAAATTACGGCTACCAATAGGTTCGACAAATTATAAAGAGGTATGCACGCATTATTATTATCTTGACAAAACCTTGCTTATTAAGGATGTATTAGATGATGGAGCAAAGATACTGCTGCTTACACGTCCGCGACGCTTCGGCAAAACGCTGAATATGGATATGCTGCGGACTTTTTTCGAGAAAACTGACGAAGATACGAGCATCTACTTTAAAAATAAAAAAATCTGGCAGCAAGGAGAGGCTTATACTAGGGAGCAGGGAAAATATCCTGTAATTTATCTAAGCCTGAAGGATATCAAGTCTAGTGAGTGGGAAACTGCGTTTGGCCTGCTGAAGCTGGTAATAGCAAGTGAGTTTTCGCGGCATAGGGAACTGGATGACAGCACTAAAATAGCCGAAGAGGACAGTTCTTTTTATAAAAAAATAGTGAATGGTACGGCTGCCAAGGAAGATTATATGCTGAGCTTGCGGCGTTTGTCGCAGATGCTGCAAGCATATTATGAGCTGCCTGTGGTAATCATTATTGATGAATATGATACGCCGATACAGGAAGGCTATGTAAATGGGTATTATGCGCAGTCCGTGGAATTCATCAGAAACTTTTTTTCGGCAGCGCTCAAGGATAATCCTTATGTCAAGCTGAGCGTGATGACGGGAATTTTGCGGGTAGCTAAGGAAAGTATTTTCAGCGGTCTGAACAATGTACGGGTGTATTCGGTGCTGGATAAAAGGTTCAGCAGCTATTTTGGCTTTACGAGCGCAGAAGTGCAGACTATGGCAGAGTATTATGAGGCAGAAGCAAAGCTACCGGAAATTAAGCAATGGTATGATGGCTATAAATTTGGTGAGGTAGAAATTTATAACCCGTGGTCGGTGATTAATTATTTTGCCAATGATTGTGAGGCAGAGCCATATTGGGTACAGACCTCCGCTAATCTCACCATCAGAGAGATTATCAAAAATCTTGATGAGTCTGCCTGCGAGCAATTACGGGAATTATTAAACGGAGCAACAGTGCAGTCTGTCGTGGAAACCAATATCATCTATCCTAGCTTGCGGGACACAACAACGAATATTTTTGGCTTTCTGCTTTTAACAGGATATCTGAAGGCAGTAAAAACAATGAAGCTTGAGGGCATGAATATCTGTGAGCTGGCTATTCCTAATAAAGAAGTTAAGACAGTGTATCGGCGTGAAATTTTATCGCTGCTTCAGGAAAGCAGAAGCGGTGATACAATAAATAAGCTGCAGCTTTATCTCATTACGAAAAACAGCAGGCAGCTGCAGGCTGCTCTGCGAAAATTTCTACTGGAAGCTGTCAGCTTCTATGACGGGTTGCAGGAGAACTATTATCAAGGACTGCTTCTAGGTATGACAGGCATGTTTACTAATGACTATTATCCTTTGTCGAACAGAGAAAGTGGCGAGGGTCGCTTTGATATTCAGCTTACTCCGAAGACGCAGGGGATGCCAGGAATAATTATCGAAATTAAGGCTGCCAAGGATGCTTCTGCCGAGCAATTGAAGATGCTGGCAGAGCAGGCGCTTGAGCAGATTGAAGTAAAGCATTATGATACGGAGCTGCGCAGGCAGGGAATTGGTACGATATATAAATATGGCATTGCATTCTGTGGCAAGAAGGTGGAAATTGCAACAAAGTGAATAGATGAAAGAATAAAATCCCACAACTTTACGTAGCTGTGAACCGACCCCCTAAAGTTAGACCTAAAAATCTAATTTTAGGAGGTCGTTTTTTTAATGGCAAAATACAGTTTTGAACTAAAGAAGAAAATAGTCCTGGAATATCTAAACGAAGAGGTCGGATACAAAACTTTAGCAAAAAAGTATGGGATACCTGCCATTAAAAGTATAAAAACGTGGGTATATAACTATAATGCTTTTGGAGATAAAGGCTTTTTTCGTTCTAGAAAAAATGAAACCTATTCTTTCGAAAAGAAGCTTTCTGTTGTAGAATTATATATGACAACAGAGGTTTCATATCAACAGCTTGCTCTGCAAGAGAACATACTCAATCCGTTTATGGATATGTATAACAGTGAAATTATAAGCTATAGTATTAGTCGAAACCCATCTTCACAAGCTATTGTTTCTGCATTGACGCAAGCTATAGAAGTTACTAATGATTGCAAGTATAGAAGGACGTTCCATTCCGACAGGGGCTGGGCGTACCAAATGAAAGTGTATAACAAAATGCTAACGAAGAATAAAATTTTTCGGAGTATGTCACGCAAAGGTAATTACTATGACAATTCAGTCATGGAGAATTTTTTCGGAGTACTAAAGCAGGAAATGTATTATGGTGTAGTTTATTACAGTTATGATGAGTTAAAAAATACAATAGGAAAATATATTACTTATTACAACAAATATAGAATTAAGTCTAAACTTAATTGGATGAGTCCTGTAGAGTACAGGCTTAGTTTTGTTGCATAAAAAATACGCAACAGATTCTAAATTCTGCTGCGTAATAAAAGTCTAACTTTTTTGGGTCACTACATTTGACCGGTAACGGAGTGGCTTTTCTACACTTTTTGCGGGCAACCCACCTTGTTGCGGGTGCATCCAAGAAGCGAGTCCGTAGGACAATGCTGATTGGCTCATGCACGCCATGCGATAGTGCCCCAAGAGGCGTAGCCGATTGGATTGGCACGAACCGCTTAGGCGGTTGTTTTCTTGCCTATAATATAACATAAAGAAGTATTTTTCGCAAGCGAGTGTTTGTGACGTTTTGGTTAAAGACTGAAGTTCAAATACTTTATGTTAACAGAGCAGGATTAAGAATAATTCTTCGACTGGATTGTTAACATATAACTTTAGCAGTAAGAAGTCTGAAGATGTGTATTATAAAATTTTGGCAGTGCAGAGCTCTTCGCTCCTTGACTTATCACATTGTCTAATGTATAATATTAGCGTTTATTGATATTTGCTAACGCGATGAAAAAGACAGTAGCTTGCGGCGCAGGATAAGCGAGCCGGGGTATGGTGCAAGCCCGGACGAAGTAAAGCAGGTGAAAATCACTTTGGAGCGGATGCGGCGAACCTGAGTAGCTGCATACGGGAGCGCCCGATATTGCGCACACGAGTGGCGTGCAGCCAAGGCTGTCGTCATGAGGGTGGTACCACGGAGTACACATTTGATAATGATGCATGATACGTAAGCGTATTAATCGTTGTTAGTCTACAGCTTCGTCCCTTATCTGAGGGACGAAGCTTTTTTATATTATTGCTATATTTTTTTGTTTAATAAAATTGGAGGTTATTAGTAATGGACTATGGTAAAACACTGAATCTGCCCGAAACAGAGTTCCCTATGCGTGCCGGTCTGCCGCAGCGCGAACCTGATTTTCTGAAATTCTGGGAAGAAAACGATATTTATGGCAAAAAGCAGGCTCTGCATGCAGGCCACAAGAAATTTGTTCTGCATGACGGCCCTCCGTATGCAAACGGCAAAATCCACATGGGTCATGCCCTGAACAAAATCTTAAAAGATATCATCATGAAATACAAATACGCTCGTGGCTTCGACACCCCGTATGTTCCCGGCTGGGATACTCACGGCATGCCGATTGAGCACGCTGCTATCAAAGAGCTGGGCCTGAACCGCAATGAGCTGGATCCGCTGACTCTGCGCCGCAAATGCCATGACTTCGCTCTGCAATGGGTTGATATTCAACGCGAAGACTTCAAACGTCTGGGCGTTCTGGGTGATTGGGAAAATCCGTACATCACTCTGCATCACAGCTTTGAAGCTGAGCAAATCCGTGTATTCGGTACTATGGCTAACAAGGGCTATATCTACAAAGGCAAAAAGACCGTTTACTGGTGCCCGCACTGCGAAACCGCTCTGGCTGAAGCAGAAATCGAATACGGCGAACAAAAAACTCCGACTATCTTCGTAAAAATGCCGCTGGTAAAAGACAACGGCCAGACTCCGGAAGCTGCTAAAGGCAAAAAAGCTTACATGGTAATTTGGACCACCACCCCGTGGACCATGCCTGCCAACGTTGCTGTTGCTCTGAACCCTGCTCTGGAATATGCCTGGGTTGAATGCGAAGGCGAAGTTCTCTTCATGGCAAAAGACCTGCTGGCTCAGGTTGGCGCTGTCTGCCACAAGGACCTCAGCAATATCCTCGGCACTACTCTTGGTAAAGATATGGAATACGCTGAATGCGTGCATCCGTTCCCTGAATACAACAACCGCCGTTCCCTCGTAGTTATGGCTGATTATGTAACTACCGAAGCCGGTACCGGTTGCGTACATACCGCTCCCGGTCATGGCGATGTCGACTTTGAAACCGGCCTGAAATACAAGCTGCCGATTCTCTGCCCGGTTGATTCCCAAGGCAAGCTGACCGAAGAAGCAGGCGAACGCTTCAAGGGCATGTTTGTATTCGACGCTAATATCCCGGTACTGAAATATCTGGCTGAGCTGAACTGCCTGCTGGGCAAAGAAAACATTAAGCACCAATATGCACACTGCTGGCGCTGCAAAAACCCGATTATCTTCCGTGCAACCTCTCAATGGTTCGCTTCTATCGACGGCTTCCGCGATGAAGCACTGAAATCTATCGACGATGTTCAATGGATTCCTTCCTGGGGCCAACAACGCATTCATAACATGGTAAGCGACCGTCACGACTGGTGCATCAGCCGTCAGCGCGTATGGGGCGTTCCTATCCCGGTATTCTACTGCGATAACTGCGGCGAGCATCTGATTAACGAAGCTACCATTGATTCCGTTGCTAACTGGTTCGAAAAAGAAGGCAGTGACGCATGGTGGGCTCACACTGCGGAAGAGCTGCTGCCGGAAGGCACTGTCTGCCCGAAATGCGGCGGTAAGCACTTCCACAAGGAAAGCGATATCATGGACGTATGGTTCGACAGCGGTTCCTCTCACATGGCTGTTGCCGCAAAGCGTCCGGAGCTGTCCTGGCCGGTTGCTATGTACCTCGAAGGCAGTGACCAGCATCGTGGCTGGTTCCAGTCCTCTCTGCTGACCTCCGTTGCTGTTGCAGGCCGTGCTCCGTACGAATCCGTACTGACTCATGGTTATGTAGTTGACGGCGATGGCCGCAAGATGTCCAAATCCGTAGGTAACGTTATCGTTCCGCAGGACGTAATCAAACAATACGGTGCTGATATCATCCGCCTGTGGACTGCTTCCTCCGATTATAAGGCAGATATCCGTATCTCCCCGAAAATCCTGAAGCAGCTGGCTGAGGTATACCGCAAAATCCGTAACACCATCCGTTACATTCTGGGCAACACCAACGATTTCAACTATGAAACCGATGCTGTTCCGTTCAACGAAATGCTGGAGCTTGATCAATGGGCTCTGATGCATCTGCAGCTGCTGAAGAAGGAAGTTACCGCTGCTTACGAAAGCTATGATTTCCATGTACTGTACCATGCAATCCACAACTTCTGCACCGTTGAAATGTCCAGCTTCTATCTGGATATCCTCAAGGACCGCCTGTATGCTTACAAGGCTGACAGCAAAGAGCGTCGTAGCGCACAAACCGCTATGCATGAAATCCTTATGGATCTCATCGTTATGCTTTCCCCGGTACTGAGCTTCACTATGGAAGAAGTATGGCAGTTCATGAAGAAACCTGCTAATGCTCCGGAATCCGTACAAATGCTGCCTTGGCCGGAGGTTAAGGAAGAATACATCAACGAAGAGCTGGAAACTAAATGGGATAACTTCATTGAAATCCGCAGCGAAATCACCAAGGTGCTGGAGCTGGCTCGTCGTAACAAACAAATCGGTCACTCCCTGGACGCTAAGGTTGAGCTGCACGCTGAAGGCGAAGCTCTGGCTATCCTGAAATCCGTAGAAAAAGACCTAGCAACTCTGCTGATCGTTTCTCAGGCTGTTATTGTTGAAGGCGCTGCCGAAGGTGCCGAAGCAACCGGCCGCGAGGACCTGAAGGTTACCGTTGCTGCTGCCGAAGGCCACAAGTGCGAGCGTTGCTGGATTTACAGCGACGAGGTTGGTCAGGACGCTGAGCATCCGACTCTGTGCAAACGCTGCGCTGAAGCAGTTAAAGATTGAGTATAAGGCATCATCTTTGCATAAAGCTGTAGTCAACCTCAAATAAAAGCTTAAAGCCGTCGTATCATGTAAATTTTTGCTGATACGGCGGCTTTTTTGCTACAAATTTTACAAAAAATTATTTTGCTTTATGGCCTATCTATGGTACAATACTGTTAATATTATATATTTTACGGAGGTGAAACTGTTTTTCTGCAATCTGCAGGATTACAGAGATTTTTGGACTATCTCATATGTTTGTTTAATGTTATAGCGATTTTATTTTTGGTGGCGCTGAACGGCTTTTTCGTTGCTTCGGAGTTTTCTATCGTCAAGGTACGCCCTTCGCGTCTTGATGCGCTGATTAAGGAAGGCAATACTCGGGCAGAAAGTGCTAAGCAGGTTACGGAGCATCTTGATGCCTATCTTTCGGTTACGCAGCTGGGTATAACCATTGCTTCGCTGGGCTTAGGCTGGATTGGCGAGCCGACGGTGGCGAAGCTGATGCATCCTGTATTTAATCTGCTGCAGCTGCCGCCGCAAGTTGAGCATACAATAGCTTTTGTTGTCGGCTTCGGTGTTATTACCGCATTGCATATCGTTTTGGGCGAACTGGTGCCTAAATCATTGTCTATTCAAAAGACTGAGCAGATTGTTCTGTTTGTGGCAACTCCGCTGATTCTGTTTGATAAGCTGATGTATCCGGCGGTGTGGTTCCTCAATCACGTTGCCAACTGGGTGCTGCACAAATTGGGCGTTGAGGCTGCGAGTGAGGCGGAAGAGGCGCACAACGAGGACGAAATCCGCATACTGATGGAAGAAAGCCACAAGCATGGCTATATTGATAAAACAGAGCTTACTTATCTGGATAACGTTTTCGACTTTTCCGACCGTCGCGCCAGCGACATCATGGTTCCGCGTACCGATATGATCTGCCTGTATCTGGAGGATTCCTGGGAGGATAATATCAAGACGGCGCTGGAGGAGCGCATGACGCGTTATCCTATCTGTGATGAGGACAAGGACCACATTATCGGCTTTTTGCATATCAAGGATTTGCTGCGCAGCTTAAATGCCGGCGAGCGTCCTGATTTGCGCAGTCTGGCGCGTAAGGTGCTGCTGGTGCCGGAATCTCTGCCTATCAGCAAGCTGCTGCGTATTCTGCAGAAGCATCGCAGTCAGCTGGCAATCCTGGTTGACGAGTACGGCGGTACCGCTGGGATGGGTACCGTTGAGGATATCCTAGAGGAAATCGTAGGCGGGATTCAGGACGAGTTCGACGAGGAACGTCCGGAGGGAGAAGAAAAGGGCAGCAAAACCTATTCTGTCGACGGCAAAATGCTGCTGGAGGATGTTAACGATACCTTTGAGCTGGCCTTGGACACCGAAAACTGTGATACTATCGGTGGCTGGGTTTATTCTCAGCTTGATTATCCGCCTAAGGTGGGGCAGAAGGTGCAGACATCTGCTGCTGCCTTTACGGTAGAAGAGATTGACAAGATGCGTATCGTGCGTGTCGGCATCCAGCTTTTGCACGAGCCAGAAAAGATTCACGAGGAGCTTCAGGAAGAACATCTGGAGGATGTAAAATAA
>OBLO01001633.1_pt1 | contig 19096 bp, 12 predicted proteins | sample 1519401 | NCBI WGS metagenome assembly OBLO01 (sample SAMEA2602897, study PRJEB22501) | metagenome | reverse complement strand
TGGCAGCTCATTTTCAGTTGTTTTTCTCTGTGTGCCCTTGTCAAGCGATGTTTCTAACCCTTATTATAGCTTGGCTTTTGGGGAGTCTTTTTTTGCAACTGCCGTACTGCGGATTAACTAAAAAACAGCGTTGCCTTTTTGCGTTATGATAGTAGAACACCAAAAACGGCAAGGAGGTTATCTAATGAAATTAAAGCCAAATATTCAACAAAGCTTGAGAATCCATATTACAGGCGGTTCGTTAGGAGGTGATTTTGTCCTCCCACCCGGCTACTATATTTTGGGCCGCCTCGGAGATGAAGAATTGGCGAAGACACTTTCCGAATGTTTTTTTGTAAGTAGGGCGCACTGCGTTTTAGCGGTTGGTGAAGAACCTATGCTTTATGATTTGGATTCCTTAAATGGCACATTTCTAAATGCCAAGAAAGTTAAGAGAGCACCCATTAAAGCAGGCGACTGCATTGGTCTTGGCGACGAAAGAAGGAACTGTCCCGGGGCAGCGTGCATTGACATACTGGAAATTCTGCCAAGCGCTATTGAGTAATTGGATTTTCTGTGCTATACTGTCACTATATATCGGCAACTTTCGAAGGAGGCTTCAATATGCCATACGATAACTACATTCATGAAACAACTCCATATGAAGAATTGCTAGGCTATGTAAATAGCGTTTTGGACAAAACGCCGGGGGAAAAGGAATCTTTTGAAAAAAAAGCTCATGAAATATTGGTTAGTCTCCGGAAGGAAGCTGAAGAAAACCTCAGGACGGACCATACCAAAGAGCAAATTCGCGAGTTTTACGAAAAAAAATTTGCCGATCTCCAGGAGCAACTGCGAAACCAGCCTAAACAACTTTTAACATCCTATTGTAAATCTCGCCGTCTGCCGTGCTCCTCAGATGAAGAATTGCTCTCCTCGTTAGATAGGAATTCTTGGAAAAGATTTTCCCGCAAAAAATGGGAAGATGTGCTCAAAGGAGATATAAAGCGAGATGACTATTTTGAAGTCCCTCTATCCTTGGGGATGGGAGTGCAAGAAGCGGAAGACTTCATCACTAAAACATCAAACTTAGGATTTGACTACAATGACGGAGCAAATTTGCTTTTTCTCTTTGCATTTTCGCTCAACGATGCAAAGCATCCCCTTACCGAGAAGGAATTCGAACAGCTTTGCAAATATTATAAAGACCTCGGCGCAGATAATGGCCCCGGTGCAGCTTTGAATTATGACGAATTATTTGCAACTCCCGATGCGGAGAATAACACTATAGTGAATAAAGATAGCGTGGTAAGTCGTTTTAAAAAGGTAGCGAACCAGTGCGGAAAAGAGGAGGCCATCCGTGCGATGGAAACTTTTCTCGAGCGTAGGTACACACGCTTAAATGGTCTTTCATTACGGGCAACAACTTTATTTCAGAAGCTTGTTGAATGTACAGTGCCGTTAACTACCGATGGCAATCAAGAAACCGATTTTTTGAATGGTCAGCGTCGATTGCCTTATGCCGACATTGATGCGGAAGAGGCATTCAAATCCATTAAGTGGGCCTCCCTTCTGTATACAAGGCCCTACAAGTTGACGGATGCGGATAAGGATTTGGTGAGCAAGAAAAATGTACACCTATCCCAGTATTTCTATATCAATGCCAAAGGAAAGATTCGGAGAGAAGCGACACAAAGCTTCTACTCACTCTTGAGAGGCGAATCGAAGCCGACTAAAGCAGATATTTTAGCGGCTCTTTACCGTGCATGCACCACCAATTGGCTGAATAAATGTGAAGATGATAAAGAGTTTATCCGGCAGCATGTTATCGAGTTTTGTAAACTGGCGACAGCTATTTTGAAGGCAGCTATGCTTCCGCCTTTTGTCGTCGAAAATCCACTGGAGCAGTGCTATCTTCTGGCTGTAGTAGCCTTTCATGAAGGTTATGTGCTTTTCTATACACAACGTTCAGACAATGGAGAACCGCATGAGCATGCATTGAATGATGTTGAAAGGGAGCTGAATGATAGCCGCATTGCCAAAAAGTTTTACTCAGATGAAGTTTGCGGCTATTTTGATGCAAATGACGAAATTCGCAATGTGTGCCTTCAATTTGTAGCTAATTTTAGGGAAAGGGCAACGGAAGCGAAGGGGAAGGACTTTGATTGCATCTTTGGTAATAATGGTGAAGGCATTTATTCGAAGGAGTTTATCACAGAGCTTACCCAGGACAAGGCGTTCCAACCTCTCGTAGAGGAGATAACTAGATACGGCCTCAGCGAAGACAGCTGTGAGAAAATTATCCGAAAGCATGTTTCGTGGATGATTCTGAATTGGTTTTTGGAAAGGCTATCGTCCGAAGCGGGCCAAGATGTTCGACACATTTTACATAATGTGAAGCCTTCCATATATACAAAGCGCACAATTAAAATAAGCTTCAAGCATTAATGCAGAAAATCTCGCTTAACTAAATCATGGAGGGATTATATGCCGCAGTACAAAATAGGAGACACGGTCCAAATCAATGACCAGTGTTACACGATAGCAGGTGAACCATACCTCGGCGGCTGTGCGGATGTTTATCCACTCGAGAACGAGGGCACCCGATCGGATTTTGTACTCAAGGTCTATAACCCCAAAGGCTTTGACGACTTCGGGCAAACCCTATTCAACAGTGATGTCATGCATGACGAAAAAAATATAACAGCAGCTGTCGGCAATGACACATTCCAAAGCCCTGTTCGTATTGTAGCTGCAGAGAAGAATATGTTCATAGAGACCAAGCTGCCTGATGACCTTGTCTCGCTGCAAAAGCTGCAGGATAAGTTCAAAGACTTTACCGATTACGAGCGCATAAGGGCTTCGCTTTATATCATGCTCTCGCTGGCCCGTTTTCTTGAGCGGTTGGTGAAGCTAGGCTATGCCCATCTCGACCTTTCTCTCACGAATGTTTTCGCTGCAGATATCAACTTTAAGTCCGACCGACTTGATGCGGTAACCGCACTGGTGATCGATTTCGGGATCAGCCGAAAGATCGGAACTTCTGTTGAGATCCCTGCTCATTCAGGAACCGAGCCACCGGAGTATCGCGATGTCAACGAGTATGTCGTATCCGAAAAGACAGATGTCTATGGTGTCGGTCAATTGCTATACTGTTTGATTTTCAATGCAAGCCAATACAACTGTGGTTGTTTAGAATCCAACTGTAGTGAGTTGAAGCTTTCGCAGCCTGTTAAGGACGAAATTAAAAAGCTAATCTGCCATCTGACGGACAATAGTATGGAGAAGCGCCCGAGCATAGGAGGGGAAGATCAGGAGCTTTCTTGCGTTCTCAACAAGATGATTGAAATATTGGAAAGACGAGGGTTCCATCAGGCTTTGGCACTGGAAAAGAGCCGTGAGTTGTACGAGCATGAGTGGCAGGCTAAATTTGGAGCAAATGATGACTTCAACGAAAGTTTGGTTTGCCGCCCGAAGGATTGGGACGCATTTAATACGGAAAGTAACGCCTTGCTTCTTGGCGAAGGTGGCTCGGGAAAAAGCACACTCCTTCTACTGCTTTGGAAAAAACTAATAGCTGATGCCACTTTGCTTCCGCTTTATGTCCCTCTTCATACCTACAGTAAAACCTATAAAAAAGAAAAAGGAAGCTCTTATATTAGAAGCGAAGTAAAAAGACTTTATTTCCCCGCCGAAGAAGAATGTCTTCCTGCGAATTTTTTTGCTGACAACAGATGCATTCTGCTTCTTGATGGCCTTGACGAGGCCGAGGATCCCTCCGGCGGACTCCAAGAAGAAATTGCCAACCTTTCATCTGCGGCGGTCATATGCATCGCCTCAAGGCAGGATTATCAATGGGAAGCCACAAAAGACTTTAAAACCTGGTATTTGGAGCCATTACCACTTGAGACGGTAGTGGACTACCTGAAGGAAAAGGAGCTTGCTTTACCTGAAGAGGAAACAACAGTTCAACTGTTACGTTTTCCCTTCTTCCTAAAGATCTACAGCAACGGGGCAAAAAGGAAAGCAGATATTCTGCAGGCACATATAGGCCATTTGCTTGATCAGTTTAAAGAGGGCTATCCTTGCTCAGATCGACTTAAAGATCTTCGCCAAGCTATACAAGAACTTCTCCCCAGGTTTGCGTTTGAAAACGGAAGGACTTTTGAGGTGAAAACCTTTTCGGATGACGAAATGCTCATCGAAAACATTTTGCCAACCGGCCTTCTTATCGGTGAGGACAATGGCCGATATATTCGTTATACCTTCAAGCACCAAATATTCGCCGACTTTTTTGCAGCAAAATATGTGAACTTAGAGCTGCAAGTTGTTGAGCATAGTGCAAAATTCCAGCCAGAAACGGAAATAACCATTCCCGATTCTCTGTGTAAATACAAAATTTCAGACGAAGTGCTTTCCCTTTTTGGGGAAATACTCGGCGAATGTGCTGGAAAACCATCGAAGATAGCAGCAGTCCTGCACCTTCCGGGGTTCGTAGAGAATAAGTATAGCAATCAAGCGGCCATTGCGACCCTCAATCTGGTTGAGGCGATGAAGCTCTGCAGAGGAAATAATCTTGATGAAGTGGATTTCTCTGCTCTGGATTTGCACCTTGTTTCTTTTGCGAACTGTTCGTTGCACGGCTGTAATTTTTTGAATGCGCAGTTAAATGAGGATGCCTTTTTTAGCATTGATCCTATGATAAAAACCCTCTCTGTGACGAATAACGGATCTGTTATCGTGTTGTCTCGTAATCACTACATAGCAGTGTATGATCATCGCTTTGGACAATGCATTTTCCGAGAAGCTACTGATTTCTCAGATGCTCATTATGTTTCCGGAAACTTGCTTCTCCTTGCAGTGCGCTCCGGCGGGATCACCTGGTTTGATACCGAAAGCCTGAAAACAGGTCAGATAAACGGTATCGATTCACACGGGATAAAAAAATTTTTTGTAAATAAACTCGGATCATCGCTTGCGGTTTGTTATGATAATACAGTAAAAATTGCCTTCTACCGTCTCACCTGCAAAGACAGTGGTTGTATTGCTTCAGAAAAGTGGGTTGTTACGCTGAATAGCGCTTTGCTACCTATGGTGGTTGTAGGAATGTCCATGCAAGGCCATAGGTTGCTTGTAGTCGTAAGGGGATTAGGATCTTATTTCTACATATTGCTTGACACAGCAACTGGCGAAGCAGTATTACCCGATGTGGGTCTGGATTGTGATTTCGTAAAGGTTGATACCCGCACTAGCCTAAACACAGCAATAGGAGGGATTTCTACTGCTAATCTTAAAGACGGAAAATTGATTCAGCATGTTGTCGGTGAAGATGCTTCGTTCTTGGAATATGACTTATTCAAATATAAAGAGGCGCAAATCAATCTTGGCAAAGGTTTTTACAGTATGAAGAGCGTTGTTATGTCAGGAACAACCATTGCGGGTGTTGTATGCGCAGAGAAGGGAGATCAAATTGCCTTTAAAATTGGCGGCAGTAAACCTTTCATAAAAAAACTCTCCCAATATGGTGACAATACTGTACAATATGCAAATCAGACATCTCTTTCCGATAGTGGGCAGTATTTTGCTCTTTTTCATCACTTAAGCAACGCATTTCCGGGTTTTAGCTCTGGCTATATTGAGGTATATCGCTTATGGGAGCGTGCTGCATATAGAACATTAAAAGTTCCTGTGTTCGCCGATGTAACCGTGTCCGCCTATAACTCTCATCAAGCCTTTATCACATCATCGAATGGACTTATGACACTGTATGATGGAACATGTTCTCATGCATTTCATTCTTTTTTCGGTCTCTACCCACATTGTACATGGATTGATGATTCAAATTTTTATTGCTATACTCGAAATACTATACAGCAATTATCAAAAGAAGGCTCTCGATGGTCAGAATCCAGTAGTTCTCATTTTCCCGAAACGCAACTATTGTGCCTATTACATACGCATGAAGATGTAATAGGAATCAAAGTGTCAATCGAAAATCGTACAGCTTTTGTGGCGGTGGTTGGAAGCAATGCTGCCTGGATTAGTTCGCTTTATGTCTTTTCACGCGAAGGCGAACTAATGCAGTGCATTTCACCTCCAACTACAGTCTGCAAACATGACGTATCGGCTGATGAAGACTATTCAATTGTTTCACAGCTCGAGAATCTGTCTATTGCTGATGCTGAGCTTGGCTGTTTATTTTCACCTTATATCTGTACATACAAAGGAGAACTAAAGCAACGCATTTCTCTGCCAACTTCAGTTTACCACTATGATGTATCAGCTGATGGAAAATATTTAATTATTTCAGAGCTCGAAAAACTGCACATCTATAAAAGGAGTAAAATCGGCTATGTGCATAGTGAGGCGGTAATTTTGAAATTGGATGGGGAATTTGTCGCTGAATTAGAAGGAGAACTTATCGGAAGTAGGCATTTACTTCTCGACGATTTTATGGACCACCGATGGATCTACAATATTGAAACGAAAATCCTCTTAAAAATTGAAGGCTTCAGCGAGCTAAAGTCGGGAAGCCCAAAACAATTGGCCAATGTCCTGTGTGAAAATCACATCTGTTACAAGCGGAAAACAGGTTTTGTCTATATCCAAAAGAGTTCTGACATTGATGACGGGATGGAGTGGCAAGTTTTTTCCGTCTTACTCGACGAAGAAAAGATGAATTTCACCGAGAAATACATTACCACCACGAAAACAGAAGGCAGTGAAGTTAGACTGCATCTATCATTTTGTGAAGATGCACTTTTCCTAATTGAAGGTACTATCATACAGATAGTTCGCCTTGATGAACCAGGGAGACGTCCTACACATTTGGCGGTTACTAAGACGCTGGGCTTGTCCGGGGCTCAGTTCAGTTCTAATATTGATTCCACGCTCAAAGGGTACCTTGAGCAAAACGGCGCTGTTTTTGAGGAATGATTGCTAAAAAGGGCGCTGTGCCAAGCACAGCGCCCTTTTTAGCCTTGTCTACGCGGAACAACATCCCATCTCCGCTTGCGGGGATCGTCACCCACCGTTTTTTTCTTATATACATCCAGCATAATAAAAAACGCCCTTCTTCTCAAGTGGTATATTATCGCTATACTATTAAAGAAAGAAGGTTCGTGTATGTTCAAAAAATTCACCTCGGTCCTCCTGGCGTTTCTCTTGGCTTTCCTCTGCATTTCCAACGCTTTTGCTGCCGCCCTGTATTATCCCGCATGCAGCTATGACGGAGAGTCCATCGTGGATGCCCTTGATTCGATTGGCGTCGAAAGTTCCTATGCTCACCGTGAGGTGATTGCGCAGGCCAATGGCATCAGCGATTATCATGGTACGGCTTCGCAAAATAAACGCCTGCTGAACTTGGCGAAAGCTGGCAAACTTCGTGACGCAGAAGGAGGCGTACAAGGAGAAAGCGTCTCTATTCTTTCGCCACAGACAGACGGCTATTCAGCGACTTTGCTTAGTGGAACTCAGGAACCCGCCAGGGACATGGTTCAGGTTGTTAACTCGTGCCAACTTCACGAAGAGCCCTACGCAAAAGCGGATGCTGTTACTGCCGTTGCTCCCGGCGACTGCTTTGAGGTCTTGGCGGAAACTTTAAACGACTACAGTAACCTCTGGTACGAGGTTTCGTGGGCTGGTAAAATTGCCTACATTTTCTCCGGCCATGTTACTAAGCATACTCATGATTTTCATGTCGTTGTTGATGAGAAGCTCAGCGTCTGCCGGTGCGGCGCTGTTTCAACAACAAAGGGCGGTGCCGCACAGTTAGTAAGCTTGGGGGGTGAAGCCACACTCACCGCCTCCTTGCCGGCAGCGGCAGCGGCTTTGGCGTCTTTGGGCTGCGACATTACAGTAGCTGCTGGAGCGGCTTTCCCGTTGGTAGCCGTTGTTACTGTTGGCGGCCTTGCCATATACATGGCGGTATCCGCATCGGCTACCCAGGTCGATGTGGAATCGGTTCAGTTGGCCACCAAAGACGACTGTATGTCGCTTATGGAGAAACAAAGTACTGGTGACGGAGCCTATTATAAGGCCTGTACCATTCCCAACTCTGGAGCGTTACTTATATACCCCCAGTCGATGGACATCTTTGAGGCAAATCGTTTTCTCAAGTGGATAGTGCAGTCTCCGGCAAGCATCAAGGTGAGCGATGAAACGAATACGCCCATCGCAAGCGTGTGGTGTATGGAGGAGCGCAATGCGCGCTCTTTGTGCGAAAAGTGGAGCAAAAACCGTATGGGTGACTATTCGTATGGCTCGAGCCGTGATTACGACTCTTACTACGAGATCGACTTGGATGCGAGTGGTGGCCCAAAAGAAGGGTACTTCCAACATTACCACCTGTGGTATCGCCCGTATCTTTTGAACTGGCTAATGAAGGTTAAGGAAACACACGTGTTCTTTGGCCTGCCTTATGTCAATGTTGCTTAACTGACAGTGTGCGACAGCATTCGGGACATCCTGAATGCTGTCGCTATTTCTTACGTATTATCTTCTTAGGAGAAATCCCCGAAGCCATTACGAATTACGGTGAACTCCTCGCCAGAAAGTTAGTAGACAGAATCACCATTTCTGATGAGGAAATTGTGGTGGAAATGAAATCCGGATTGGAGATAAAAGCGAAAACATAAAGAAAAGATGGACATAAATGAAACCAGGAGCCGACTTTTTAAGATCAGTTCCTTGTTGTATGTCTAAAATAATTAAATTGGTTCTGATATCATCAACTCGCATCCAGAAAACGATTTGCAGGCAGGAAAGATATCTCCATCTTAAAAATAAAATACCTTCACTTAACCTGCTAGGATGCTAATAGAAACAAGACATTGAAATCGTTGCTTAGTTTAAAGGTGTAATCTTTTCAGCAGATTGGCATATCGGCCACAGTGGCACCTCTTGAGATAGCGGAGATGCCGCTGCCCCCATACCCCAATTGGATGATTTTCTTCCGGCTCATCATCTCCGGCGATCAGATAATAGTCAGCAACCAATTCATATTTCAGCCCTGTGCGTTCATCTGCGGCAAATCTCTCCATTCGCATGACCTCCCGTTCCTTTCTGTAATCACAGCAGCAGGAGGAATAGCGGAAATCGAATGTGCGGATAGTAAAAAGCGCCGTCCCGGAATCACTTCCAAGACGGCGCTTTTCTGTTGTGGATCAGAGCGAACACTTCACGGCGAAGCCGCCGCTGAAGAAATAGGTGTTCGTCCAATACCTGTTTGGTGGAGTATCCCCATCAAAATCCGAACTCAGTGCCGATTCGATCTCGTCAAGCGAAATTGTCTGCGTCCCATGTTGATAGTTGTAGGTCAAGACCAGTTTATCATCTAACACATACACGGCGTTTACAAATGTATCAATCAAGCGTTTCTGAAACTCACGGTTTGCTGGATCGCCATGACGGAACTGCTCAAACCATGCCGTCATCTGTTCGCGGGTAAGCTTTGGCTTTTGCAGTTCAGCAGTCTGGATATTCACAAGGATTTCTTCTTTTCGTGCTTCCAGCTCATCAAGCCGCTGTTTGGTGGACGGCGTGAAAATGCCCTGCTCGATTGCTTTCAGAATGTTTCCAATGGAGGACTCGGTTTCCGCAAGCTGTGAGCGAAGCGCAGGGGTTGTTGTGTCTTCCCGTTCCTGCATAACAAGAATTGCGTCAATGAGCCTGTTGATCTTTTCTTCATCCATGACGCGCTGCATGGTCAGGCGAACAACAACACGCTCAATCCAGTCTTTGCGAACAGCCTTCTTGTCGCAATCCTTCAGGCGCTTCGCACCGCTGCATTTGTAATAATAGTGCATAGCGCCGGTATGGCTCTTGCCGCTTTCACCAACCATCATGCGCTCACACTTACCGCAGAACAGCTTTGTTGTCAGCAGATAGTCCTCTTTTGCCTTTGCCATTGCGGGTGCATGGCGGTTCTTCTCCATGCGTTCCTGCACACGGTTGAACAGGTCTTCCGGAACGATAGCAGGAACGCCGCCCTCAATTACAACATCCTGATAGCGATACTCGCCAATGTATTTGCGGTTTTTCAGTAGAGAGCTGAAACTATTGATATTGAAGGGCTGTCCCCTTTTCGTTTTAAGTCCGCAGGCATTGAAATCCTCAACAATGGAACGAACCGATTTGCCGTCAGCATACTTCTCAAATACCTCAACCACTAATGGCGCAGTCGTAGGATCGATCACAAGCTTCTGTGCTTTCTTGTCCAACAGATAGCCGAGCGGAACGCCACCGCCGTTGTTTTTCCCTTTTAGCGCGTTCTCTTTCTGTCCACGATGGATCTTTTCTGATAACTCGGCAGAATAGAACTCGGCATAGCCTTCCAGCATCGCTTCCAGAATGATTCCTTCCGGACCTTCGGAGATATGCTCTTTCGCAGAAACAACCTTTACACCATTCTTTTTCAGAATGTGCTTGTAGTGTGCGCTGTCGTAACGGTCACGGGAAAAGCGGTCGAGCTTCCATACAAGGACAATCTCAAACAGCTCTTTTGCGCTGTCCTTGATCATGTGCTGGAACTCCGGTCGATCTGCCGTTTTTGCAGATAATGCCCGGTCGATATACGCTCCAACGATGGTCATATTGTTGCGTTCAGCATATTCCCGGCACTCACGGAGCTGACCTTCAATGGATTCTTCGCGCTGGCTGTCTGAGGAATAGCGGGCATAGATGACAGCGTTCATTCTTCATCACCCTCGTTGCCTTCGCCGCTTTCCAACGCAAGCTCTGTCAGTTCACGCAGCTTGTTTTGTAGAAGCGTCTTGTCGGGAAGACAAAGCCGATAATCTGCAACAAGCGTGGGCGACATACTGCGGCTTAAAGCATATTCGACAACCGCGTCATCCTTGCTGGCGCAAAGAATAACGCCTACACTTGGATTTTCATTTGGTTTCTTCACATCGCGGTCAAGTGCTTCGAGATAAAAATTGATCTGCCCGATGTGTTCCGGCTTGAATTTTCCGATTTTCAGTTCAATCGGGACAAGGCAGGAAAGCGCACGGTTATAAAACAGCAAGTCGATGAAGAAATCTGTATTGCCGACCTGAACACGGTACTCCTCACCGATAAAGGTAAAGTCCCGACCAAATTCAAGTATAAACTGCTTCAGATTTTCGATGATTGCTTTACGGAGATTCTTTTCAGAAAATTGCTCCGGCAAGTCCAGAAACTCAAGCACATAGGTATCGAGGATGCTTTCACGCACATCATGCGAAACGGATTCAGGCATCGGCTTCTTGGCAGAAATCATTGAACGCTCATAGTACGATGTGCCGATTTGACGCTCCAACTCGCGTTTGGAATAATGTTCCTTCGCACAGAGCGCCATGTAAAAATGCCGTTCATCTGCCGTCTTGGAGCCAGACATAATAAGCAGATGGTTTGTCCAGCTGATTTGTGTCACCAGTGGTGTCACAAATTCATCGTCCTTGTAGGTCTCGTAGAATTGCTTCATACGATAGAGACCGCGACGATTGAAACCTTTGATGTTGGGGTTCTCTTGCGCAATGTATGCGGCAACTTCGTCAATGATCTTATCGCCAAAGCTTGATGCAGAACAAAGCTCTGACAAATACGCACCGACGCTCCAATACATCTGAATAAGCTCTGCATTGACCGCTTTCATGGCGCGGCTGCGGGCATTATCGATGATATGGATGACCTCGTCAAACTGTCCCGGATTATGGGTTAATTCACTGCTCATGTCTTCGCCTCCCCCAGCATTTTCAGCATTGCTTCTTTCAGCTTTTCGTTCATCGGTGATTCCGGATCAAAACACATTTCAACGAACTTTCTCAGTTCAGGATTGTTCGCGTCAACCGGAGGTTTTGCCTCATACAGCTTGCCGTGCGGGTCATCGCAGCGGGCAAAGATATAGTCCATTGAAACGTCAAAATAGTCCGCATACTTGCGCAGAAGATCGACAGTCGGCGTTGCCTGACCATTCTCATAGCGGTTAATGCTGGACTGTGTAGAGCCAATCACATCGGCGAATTTTGATTGGGATAAACCAATGCCTTCCCGCAATGCGCGAAGGCGCATACCCAGTTGTTTCATGCTGTTCAACCTCCAATTCGGGTTAAGTATAGTATAATCAAAATCCGAGCAGATGTCAACCCGGATTTTGAAGGTGGATTGTAAATTTATTATAGATTAGCTTTGAACTTTTATGGACAACGCAGATAACAGCCCTAAAAAATCTGCCACATATCTGCCATCGAGTATCTTGCTGGGTATATGTGATATGTAGTTAATATGGTTAACCCTCTCAATAGAATCATACTTACCTAATTCTTCATGTTTAAGCGTGGTTGTTAATATTACTTGGTTGTTAATAGACTTTGATATTTCTAACACAGTTTTTTCTTTTCCTGTTGATAGGTCCTCAGTGCGAAATGAATCGACTATGATCGGGCAGTTGTGTCTCAGAACTTGTTGTAAGGCAAAAAGCTTCACTAAATGAAACACGGTTGCCTCGCTTCCGGAATAGACCTCATTTCGCTGAGTAAAAAGGCTTGTGTACGTAAGATTTCCATCCGGATCAATTTGATGGTATAGCTCGTTCATTTTGCCTAAAATTGCGGTCAGCAGAGAAACCCTCCGCGCCTGCGTTTCCTGAGACGAATTCTCGTTAGCTACAAGTTGGCTTTTCAGAGAAGTGATTTCATTTTCAATATCTTTGATTCTGCCCTCTGCGTCTGACGCGGAAAAAATGTCTTTTTTGTATGCGACTATAGATTCAAGAGAAACGTTTTCGTCTTCCATCAAAGACTGCATTTTTTCTTGCTCGGCACAGATTTCTGCGGACAAACGTTGAATCTCTTCCGCGTATGCAGCAATTTTCTCGGAGATTGAGTTGATTATCTCAGTTCTCATCTCTACTGTAGACACATCAAAGGAATATGATGTCTGAGATATTTCCCCAGTGCTAAATGAAATATTAGTAGAATTGCAGTCCATGCATCGCAATTCACCACATGAGATAGAACGATTCAATGATCGTAGTTCATTAATTGTATATTCCCATTTGCTCTTCCGAATAGTTGAAGCATTACGTAATTTCCGAAGCTCGGCAATTTTTGACTGAACCTTCTCTAAATTCGCAACCTTTTCGCCAAATGCCAAGCGATCGCTTTCCGCACTAAGATATGATACGGGAGCCTTCTTGGACTTCAATATTTTGTGTTGTTGCAAAAGCACTTTCTTTTCATCGGAAAGCTCAGATATTCGGTGCTTAATCTCATCAATTCGTTCTTGCGAGAGCTGTTCGCCACCTAATCCTGCATACGCATAGAGCATTTCAATGTAGTCTTGCTTATTATAAAAACCATGATGTGCGATATTTGAAGTATCCTTCTTGTCCTGCCCAACAAAGTAAAGCTGCATAAATAGTACAGGATCAACAATCATTGAAAGCTGATTCTTTACTATAGCTGGAAGTGAAAAAATATGTTTTGACCAGTACCGCTTGAGTTCTGCAACATTATCAAAAATCAATATGGACGATCCTTGACTCAGGACAAATCCATTCCCAGAACGGCATATTTGATAATTTTTCCCGTGCTCTTCAAATTCAACATAATAATAGTATTTCTGATATTCGAAAGAAGTTGGAAAGGTCGGTTCATTCCCCAGTGCGTACATCATAGACTGAATAACAATGGTTTTCCCTTTGTTATTATCATCACTGGAAATAATATTCAGCCCTTCGGTGAATCGGCTTTCAATAAACGCTTCTTTTGAATTACCTACAGCAACCCTCAATATTTTCATTGTTGGATACCATCCTTTACAACGGAAATAAAATACTTTAGCGAAATGGCATCAAAATCCGGGCAACGCGAGACGCAATCTCCCAATGCCTGAAGACGTACAAATAATTGTTGTACTGGTTCATCGGGATGCGCTATGATTAACTGATATGTGTTTTCAAAAAGGCACCAGAACCCATCGGCTGCATTTTTGTTGAACAGCGCCCTGCATAGACTACCTTGACAGTCTTCAAACATTTCACGTTGTCTCTCTGGTGGCCAAGAATTATAAATCGGGATAAAAGAGGTGGGAATACCCTGACTCAATGGATCTCTGCTAATAATACGTTGAAGTGTCATCAGTCTTATTTCATTATTAGTCAGATGGCGGCAATAATTCAGCGCTTCATCGGTAGTCTCAATAACGACACCCTCGACAACGGATATATTCTTTTTACTTGATTGTTTATCTCGTATTTCATTAAATATCGCATCCAGAACCTTGTCCTCGGGAACGATATTTGGATGCTGCTTTATAATTGCTCTTACATATTCACGTGGCTCTTTATCATCGTCAATCACAAATAGAACCGACTTCAAGAAAGCGTCAATATTTGTATCGGTAAGACTGGAATTATCTATATATTCCTTAGCATTACCTTCTTCAACAAGGCCCTCTTTAATCAGCTTAACTGCGGTATCTTTAGCGTTTTCAATTCCAAAGACTGTAAGTGATGGGTCCTTCCTAAGCGCACCCGAAACGCTACCCACGAAAAGGATATAGGTCTCAAATGTAAATTCGCTCATGTAATTTTTGAATAGCGTTACCAGTTCTCTACCTATAACTTTGGGACCAACATTATGATTTCCTTTTGACTGTACGTCCCATAAACGTGTCGCCATGTTATTCATGCCGGTTAAATCGTTAAAGAAGTCAACAACGAAATAGTATATATCATCACTGTCTGATCTGAAGTTCATTAAATATAATAATGCTTTTGTTTCAGTTTCCGCGCCGGACTTCCGCAATTTTTCTGATGACTTTACAGTATATGACATAATTTATTTCACCTTCTTCTTAGATTTGTGGCTTGTCTAACACATACATCAGCTGGCTTGCCAGCATAATTTGCTCCATAGCCTCACGTTTTTCATATTGAAGATTAGCATGAGCCGCAGGGTTGCGATAGGCTGCCATGATTCCTTCAAACAGAGAGTGGATTCCGCGTCGGTAGTCCTTGCCGCTGGTAGTAGTTGTGTCACAGAATTTGAAAGCGCCGTTCTCGCTCATAAGTGCGCCAATCACATCACCAATCTTCGCAGGAACTGCTGCGCCGGTTTTTAACTCCAAAAACTTTTCACGCAGACGAGATTCTACTTCTTTGACCGCCTTTTCTGCTGCGGTTGAGTAGTGACCATCTACATATAACTCATGGGATACATTCACAATTCGCGGGTGAATATCGGACCAGAACTGGACAACAACGGGTTCTGCTTCGATATGGCGAACAATTACCACCAACTCGCCAAATGCCGCAGGATTCAGGAAAATAGCACCCATCTCGTTTTGCTGAAAGAGTATATTTGCAACACAGGGGAGCGTAGTCGCATAAAAAGGATAGTCCGCTTGTATTCCTCTCGTAATTGCATTGATCCATTGGTGGACGCGCTGAATTTCCTGAGGTGTGTGGAGAAACTGCATCTGCAAATTTGCGTTTGTAAAGTCTATCCACTTTCATAGCTCATACAGTTCGTTTTCATATGGCAGTTTCAAAACACGCACCTCCCTTACAGCACCTTAACCGTGTCGATAAACTGGCTCATGCCCACCGCACCCGGCAAGAGGTTTTCATCATTCTCAAATACCATGTAATAGCGGAAATCCTTGCCCGCTGCTGTGCGCCACGCTTGACCCAGCGCGATTTTCTCCCGGCTATCGTCGTTTTTCAGGTGTTCGCCCTTGGTTTCTGCGCAGATAAGTTTGCCGCTTTGGGTCATAATCAGAATATCGGGGTAGTGCTTGATAAAGCCGTTGATTGCAAAACCCTGACGGGCAATATTCCTGTGCCACCAGCGGACATTCGGCAGGGCGGTCAACTCCACAATCAACTTCTGTTCCAGTTTGTTCATGTCACCGTCCTCTGCTGCATACAGAGAACGGGCATATATGTCGGTATATGTGGCAGGATGGATAGAGGGGCGCAGACGGAAATAGGGCTTGCAGACGATGCGCTCCGTTTCCAGCCACCTTTCAAAGTTTTCTCGATAATGGGATTCCAGTAGCGTTTCAATTTTGGCGCGGATCTTTGCCGCATAGCCCAGCGGGGCTTTCTCCATAGCGGCAAGCTGCGCCTTATCCATATCGTCCACAATGCGGTTTATGTAGGCTTTCAGTTCGGCAGCGTCTACCATGTTCAGCTTGTTAAGCTGATTGAACATCATGTCCTTGCATTGATGCGCCCGGCTCTCCGGCGGCAGATTGTTGAACCACTCCTTGAAGTACCGCTGCTCGGCGCTCTCCATCTTGAACACCTTCGGCAAACCGCCGTCCTGCTCCCGCACGTCGATTTCGCGGATTTCATCGTCTGCGGCGGCAAAGTCAATATCGTATGCCTTGCCCTTGAGGGTAAAGCCCTCTGCCAGCATTTCCTTGTCCAGCAATTCAAAAGAGCCGTCCGTAAACAAAGATTGCTCAACTTTCAGGAAAAACTGCGGGATTTGCAGTTTTTCAATATCCTCCCGGAACTGCAGATTTACCTCATACGTTTTCACTTTATCCCGTACCTCCCACGGAAGATTATCCATCACCGGATCGTTGCCAGTTTGCTGGATAGCATCTGTATATGCCTTTTCGACCTCTGCGGCAGCGTCCAGCATGGTGTCAGCTTTCGGGGTGATTTCGGGCGTTTTTGCCTGTTCTCTGCGTCGCTCCAACTCTGCCCCGATAGATTTATCGTCCAGCCATGAAAAATCGTCCTCTGCGGTTTCCGGTTCGGATATTCCTTGCGGGTCAGGCAGCGTGATTTGCTCTGCTGGCTGTTCGGGTGCTTGCGGTTTTGCAGGCTCACCGATCCGATAGTCCTTATCGCTGAATCCTGCGCTGTTCAAGCCCTTGACGATATGCGCCACGGTGTTGTTGAAGTCGTTAGAGGAAGTCAGCACATAGGACATATTGAGTGCGCTCTGTGTGTGCTGGCTCGTATGGGGCAGACGGAGAATCCGTCCTAAAATCTGCTCCACGTCAACCTGACTTGTCTTATTGGCAAGAGACGCAAGGATATAGGCAAAGGGGCAATCCCAGCCCTCTTTCAGCGCATTGACCGTGATAATATAGCAAATCGGGCAGTTTGGGGACATCAAATCGGTGTTTTTCAACTCGTTCACATCGGCGGTTCGAATGGCGATTTGCTCGGCAGGAATACCGGCGTCCACAAGTTTGTCCCGCAGCTTTTCAAAGGTGGTCGCGTCCTCCTTGCCTTTTGGCTGTGCCTGGAACAATGCGATAGGACGGATATATTTGCCCGTCTTGGTGTACTCCGCGCTTGCGATTTCTTCCAGTTTGTTCCGCAGGTCGATTGCATCAATCAGCACCTCGGATTGGCTGTCCCGGTTATAGACGATCACGGGCAGCTTTACCATGTGTTCGTTTTTCAGCTGCACCGCGTCCACATAGGAGATGATATTGCTCTCCTTTTTCGGCGTGGCGGTCAAATCCAGCACAAAGCAGGGATTGAAGTTTTCCAGCATTTCAAGGCTCAATTCCGACCGGGCATGGTGGCTCTCGTCCACGATGACAAGCGGGTTAAGCTGGTTGATAATCTGGAACAGGGCGGTTTCGTCCGCTTTTTCAATGGGGCTGTCGGGCTTGCCCAGCACCTTTGCAAACTCGGCAAGGTTGCTGTTCTCCTGATAGGCTTTCAAGACCTCCTTGCCGCGCCCACGGAACGAATCGTAGGACAGCACCATAACCGACAACTGCTCCGTTACGGCGGTGGGGTTGAAGTTCTGACCGTTCAAAAGCTCCTGCTTGGTGTAAACCTCCACACGCCCGCCGAAATCCACGTCGATTTTCTGACGGTAGGGGTGGGATGTGTCTTTCAGGGCTTTCGCCGTCTGCGTCAGAATCGCGTCCGAGGGAACAAGCCACACGACCGCCTTTGTCTTGGTAGCAGGGAGTGCGTCAAAGATAGGGCGAACGGCGTTGCAGGCAATAAAGGTCTTGCCGCCGCCTGTCGGCACCTTGAAGCAGAGGTTTGGAACACCGGGTATAACGTTTTGGTATAGCCCTAAAGTCGGGGCTGATTTTTCCTGCCAAAACAGGCGAAACGCCGCTGCGTCACTCTTTGTTTCGTTCAGCAGTTCCAGATAGCGGGTCAAGTCCGCTATGACCTTTTTCTGATATGATTTCAGTTCCATATTTTCACCTTCAAGGTAGTATGACAGCACATTTCTTAGTTGAGGAATATCCAAACAGCTTGCTTTCAAACATGCAGTAGTCATTTTGCCCCTGCTGTACCAAGTGCTCAGAAAATGCCGATTCTAAGATAAATAATGCAGCATAGCAAAGTATCATATTCTTCAAATTTGCTTTTGTGTAGTTTGCCCCGCCAGACTCTCCAAAAGAAGTTCGCTTATGTTTTATATCGTTATAGTCTTTCCACCAGCAAGGTGTGCTGCACCCTTTTTTAAGTTTATAACGGGCAGAATTGTTTTTCGCGGTATACCTTTCATATCCAAAGTTCTTCCATGGTGAAACTAGGACCTCATCGCTAAACACAACGCTATGCGTACAAATCTCTGGCAGACCACTTTGAATGACGAATCCCCATCGCTGTATATTCGGATTCTTCTCATCTTCAAAACTCGAGTTAAAATATGATGCAATTTCCTTCGCTACTACGTCAATTTCACTGCACACGGCTTGAATAAGTTTTATGTATTCAGCAGAAAACGTGTTGAAGTTTAGCTTAGGTCAGTTTACAAGGAACTACACGCAGACCACGAAACGGGGGCTGCTGACAACAAATAAAGGCTGAGTATCAAGCACCGAAAAAGTGCGAGATATTCAGCCTGTTTTGTTGTCCGGGGTTTCCAAAGGGGCTTGCCCCTTGGCACACGACTTTGCTTGCAAAGTGTAGTGTGTTATACGCTCTGTCGGCGTTGCTGCGAAAATGCGGTTGCCACCAGGGAGGGCAAGGGCATTTGAAACGGCAGGAAAACAGGGCTGTGATTGCGTGGCGTGGAGCCGCAAGCGCAGGACTGGTTTCATCAGCAGACAGGGCGTATATGAAAGCCCCCGTCCCTCGTCCCACGCCGGACTTCGGGACAAAATGTCCCGAACTTGTGGACACACTCAC
>OBLO01001629.1_pt1 | contig 19124 bp, 19 predicted proteins | sample 1519401 | NCBI WGS metagenome assembly OBLO01 (sample SAMEA2602897, study PRJEB22501) | metagenome | reverse complement strand
ACTTCTGGAAGACATGAAGGCCGAAGGACAGTGGCTGGCACGCATGGCTGAAGATCTGCTCTCGATCACGAGGATCGGGGATGGACCCGCAAGGATCCATAAGGAAGAGGAGCTGGTGGAGGAAGTCATCAGCGGTGCTGTCACGAAATTCCGGAAACGGTTCCCGGATATCGAGGTGATCTCAAAGATCCCGGACGATGTCCTTCTTGTCCCAATGGATGCGATCCTGATCGAGCAGGTGATCGTAAATCTTCTGGAAAACTGTGTGCTCCATGCGGACGGCATGACAAAGATCTGGCTGATCGTGACGGAGGACGGCGACTGTGTGAAGTTTTCCATCGAGGATAACGGAGCCGGGATCAAGGAGTCGGTCCTTCCGAGAATGTTTGACGGAAGCTTTCAGTCAGAGGAAGGAAAGGAGAGCGATTCCAAGCGGAATATGGGAATCGGACTTTCCGTCTGTATGACCATCGTGAGAGCCCACGAGGGAATTATGAAAGCAGAAAATAGAAAAGAGGGCGGAGCCAGAGTCATGTTCTGGCTGCCGAAAGGAGAGGACACGGAATATGGAGATTAAAGACAGAGTGCTGGTGGTGGAAGATGACAAGAGGATCAGCAATTTTATCAAGACCGTGCTGGAGGCAAACAATTACGATGTGATCGTAGCCCAGACTGGCGCGGAGGCATACAGCATGGTGACCTCCCAGTGCCCGGACGTGGTGATCCTGGATCTTGGTCTCCCGGATATGGACGGCATGAAGATCTTACAGGGAGTGCGGGAATGGTCCTCAATGCCGGTGATCGTTGTGTCCGCGAGAACCCATGAGAGGGATAAAGTGGAGGCACTGGATCTCGGGGCTGACGATTATATCACGAAACCTTTTGGTACTTCCGAGCTTCTTGCAAGGATCCGCACCGCGATCCGTCACACAAGATCCGGAATCCCGAACCAGCAGGGTGGACAGACAGGTGTCTTTAAAGCAGGTGGTCTGACGATCGATTATGACAAGCACCGTGTGTTTATCGACGGTGTGGATGCGGGGCTGACCCAGAATGAATATAAGATCGTGAGTCTTCTTGGAAAGTATGCCGGAAAGGTTATGACTTACGACTATATTATCAAAGAGATCTGGGGACCGAATATGAAGAACGATAACCGGATCCTTCGCGTGAACATGGCGAATATCCGGAGAAAGATCGAGAAGAATCCGGCGGAGCCGCAGTATATTTTTACAGAGGTCGGCGTCGGATACCGGATCGTGGAGCCGGATTAAGACGGGATGCCGCGTCGGAGCGGAAACTGAATATGACGGGGTAAAAGGTACACCTGCTGTATCCTCTGAGAGATTAGAGGGCAGCAGGTGCTTTTTGACCTGCTGAAATTATTGTGTGGCGGCAGTCTTCCGGACAAGTTCATCCAGCGTTCCAAACCGGTATCCCATCTCCTCCCACTTCGTCAGCAACTCATCGAGGATCGCCGCGTTTGTGGAGGAAGTACTGTGCAGAAGCACGATGGCACCCGGATGGATACGTCCGAGAAGCTTTTTGAATGCTTCCTCCTTTGTGGGCTGTTTGTCCTGATACCAGTCCACATAGGCAAGACTCCAGAAGAAGGTCTGATAGCCGAGATCTTTTGCCATCTGAAGGTTGGACTTGCTGTACTTTCCCTGGGGCGGCCGGTAGTATTTTTTCATGGTTACCCCGGTAAGCTCAGTATAGAGTGTTTCAAGACCTGTGAGCTCTTTTGCGAAGCTTTCCGGATCACTGATCCTCGACATATCCGGATGGTGGTATGTATGGTTTGCGACGATATGTCCTTCGGAGACCATACGCTTTACGAGGTCCGGACTGGTCTCAAGGTAGTTGCCGACAACGAAAAATGCGGCGGGAATGTGATGCTTTTTCAGGGCATCAAGGATCGCCGGAGTATTACCGTTCTCGTATCCGGCATCGAAGGTGAGATAAAGAACCTTTTCGCCGGAAAGATCGGCATACCAGGCATGATACTGTTTTAATTCATCGGCCGTAGCGTTGGCAATGGGTGGCTTTCCTTCCTGCTGGAATGAGAGTCCCCAGTTTCCATCGGCGGATGCCGGGACCGCTGCGATGACGGCTGCAGCCAGAGTCCCGAGAATGTATGAAAGTGGGAGAAGAATGAGAGCCAGAAGAAGTGCAGCTGGGCGGCTTCCTGCGAAAACCTGGTCATGATCGCGCGGGAATTCTTTTAAAAGACAGAAAAATGGAAATTTCATGAAATGATATCCTTTTCTTGTGGTCCCAGAGACGTGCAGATGTCTCATGGAATTACTTTTTATAATATATACCGCCCCGGATATTTGTATTCCACCGCAAAATGTGGTAAGATGTGTTGGCGTGTGTATTGGATGCCGGTCTGCGGCAGCACAATACGGCGGCATGAAAGGAGAGAGGCAAGTGAAGATCAGGATCCGGAGGATTCTTTTTCCAATATTGTTCTGTCTGGCGGTAGCATGCATCATTGAACTTCCGCTTGCGCAGACAACGATTTTCGGGGACGACGTGATCTTATGGGATACCTTGTTCCGCGCAGTCATCGCGGTTCCGATGCTGGTACACCTTTATAAAGAGGACAAGGTGTTCCGGGGTGAGGAACACTGGAGCGGAAAGATTGCGGCGGCGGCAGCGCTTGGCGGCGCGGGATTATCCTTGATTTTTGGACTTGTGGTGAGAGCTCTCCAGATCACTGGAGCATCTCTGGCGGATGAGACGTTGTTTACGGGAAATCTCTGGCTGGAGGCAGTGGTGCTTCTGGCAGCATCCCCGATTCTTGAGGAATATTTTTTTCGCGGCGTTCTCTATGGAAGGTGCAAGGAGCTTGTATCCGCCCCGGCGGCAGCATTCCTCACAGCAGCATTTTTCGGTGTATTTCACTGGGATATAGTGCAGGGATTCTACAGTTTTATCATGGGACTGGTCCTGGCATTTCTTATGGAAAAGACAAACACAGTGAAGGCGCCGGTGGTGTTCCATTTCGCGGCAAACCTGGCGGCACTTGTTCTGACGGTTCTTTAGCATGACGGAAAAATGTGCTAATATTTCCGTATCAGAATCGGTCGGTTTCGGTGATTTTGATGCCGCAAAGATGGCGAAAAGGCGGCAGATTGCCGTAAAATCGTAAGGGAATCGTAATTGAATCATCAAAATCAAGATGATAAAATAGTTTAGGCAAAAAAGAAAGGCGGGAAAACGATATGAAAAAAAGAACATTATTCCGCAGTGGTGCGGCGTTTCTTATGGGACTTCTGATGACCGCGGCAGTGGGATGCTTCACGAGCTTTGCTTATGACAGTGCATGGCTGAAAGCCTGCTCCGTGGAGAATGGAAACAGTATTTCTGTTACAGGAACAGCTACGACCGGCGCTTTAAATGAGGGGGAAACTCCGGATGACGGATATTACTATCTGTTTGAGCTTCACCCATATGAGTCTGAGATAGGCTCCAGAACGGACTACATCGCATGGAGCAACAAATCCGACAAGTTAAAATTCACCTTAAAATACAGCGGTGATTCCACAGATACGATGCTCTATTCCAGATTTGTGGTTGCGTTAAAGACCGGCAGCACCTACACACCGATCAGCAATGCGATCTATGTGACGAATCCGGGCGACGTTGCAAAGTTCCGCGAGGATTACCCGGAGCCGATGAGCAAAAAAGGACTTTTGATCCAGCTTGATATGCTCGGCGACGCGCTGAACCTGGGTGTAAAGCACACGACGGTCAATATCCCGTATCACCAGCTTGTGGGCGGCAATTTAAAGTACAAATACAACGGAAAGACCTACAACTTCAACGGTGATCTCATCAAGGATTATGATAAGATGATCAGTGCGTTCTCAGCAAAAGGAATCGTTGTGACGGCGATCCTTTTAAACGGCTGGAACGACAGCTACCCGGAGCTTCACGAAGCCGGGCTTGCGAAGAGAAAGGAAGCTTTCTACTACGGTTTTAATGTCTCCACGGAACAGGGATATGAGACGACCCGTGCGCTGCTCTCCTTTATGGCAGAGCGCTATTCCGGTGCCCACGATGACTACGGCCGTGTCAGCAACTGGATCGTCGGAAATGAGATCAACAACAACTTAAACTGGAACTACACCGGTCCGATGGATATCGATTCCTATACAAAGCTCTATTCAAAGGTATTCCGTGTGGCCTACACGGCAATCAAGAGCCAGAGCCGGAACGCGCGGGTATTCTTCTCCACGGACTATGAGTGGAAGCGCGCAAATTCCAACCTGATGTACGGCGCAAAGGATTTTATTGACCGCTTCAACGCCGATATCCGTGACGAGGGAAATATCGAGTGGGGACTTGCCTACCATCCGTATCCGCATCCGATGACAGAGCCGGAGTTCTGGGATGATGATCAGACAGGCGCTGTCAACAATACTGAAGATTCACCAGTGGTAAACTTTAAAAACCTCAACGTCCTGACGGATTACTTCCAGAAGGACATCATGCGTGATGCAGGCGGAAATGTCCGCCATATCATTCTCTCTGAGGAAGGCTTTACATCAAAGAGCGCGACCCGGGGAGATGTCTATGATATCCAGGCGGCGGCATTTGCCTACGCGTACTATCTTGTGGACAACAACCCGTATATCGACGCGTTTATCTTAAACCGTCAGGTCGATGCGGTGATCGAGGTAGAGCAGTCCTGCTCATTTGGTCTCTGGACAGTTGACATGTCAAGCCCGAACAGGGTCATCGCCGTTATGCCGAAGAATATTTACAACGTATTCAAATATATTGATACAAATAAATCTCTGAAGTATACGGAATTCGCGAAGAAGATCATCGGAATCAACAAGTGGAGCGATGTGATCCCGGGATTTAAGCTGCAGGAATAATTCAAAAAATAAAGCTGGTATTTTGATTCGGCAGGACACTTTCGGATATGTGTTCTGCCGGATCTTTTTTGCTTACAAATACCAGTTTTACGGGATTTTATTGACAAATTCCTGACAAAGACTTATAATTCGCTATGACGATTACATAGCAAGACAACTCAGAAAATGGCAGGAAACAGTTTTGTGTGTCAACAATTTTCAGGAGGAAATGATTATGGCAAAGAAGAACAATCCGCATAATGCGATCGCAGCCGCTGCAAAGAAGATGATAACTGCACCGGTTAGCAATAACACTGCAGAAGTAAAGGCAGCAGAGGCAACAGAGACAAAGGAAGTTAAGGCAGAAGCAAAGGCAGAGGCTCCGAAGGCAGAAGCTAAGAAAGCAGAGGAGCCGAAGAAAGAGACAGCAAAGAAAGCTCCGGCAAAGAGAACAGCAGCAAAGGATATTAAGACATCCGTAGTTGTACAGTTCGCCGGCAAGGAAGTTACAGAGAAAGATCTCATCGCGGCTGTTAAGAAAGCCTACACAAAGAAAGGCAATAAAGTCGGCGATATCAAGACTATCGAGATCTATGTAAAGCCGGAAGAGAGCGCTGCTTACTATGTAGTAAACGGTGTCGGCGCGGATGATTACAAGATCGAACTGTAATCAGAGTTTCAAAGAAACAGATTTACGGACTGCTGCAGATAGAGATTATGGTCCGTAAAAGAACAGAGACTAAGAAAGAGCGTCCGCCGGGATTTTCCCGACGGGCGCTTTTGAGATCAGGAGACTATGGAAAAAGAGAAGAAGATTAAGCTTCCGGAAGCATTCGTGAAAAAGATGGAAAAGCTTCTTGGCAGTGACGCGGAACCGTTTTTTGAAAGTTATGACGCGGAGCGGAAATTCGGTCTGCGGGTCAATCCGTTAAAACAGAAAAATGGCTGGACGGCAGAGGCGGGAACGCCTCTGGAAGAATACCTGGGAGGACTTGCAAAAGTTCCCTGGGCGAAGGAAGGATTCTACTACGAGGCAGATATGCGCCCGGGACGTCATCCGTTCCATGAGGCGGGGGCATACTATATTCAGGAACCAAGTGCCATGTCCACAGCGGAGGCATTAGCCCCAAAGCCCGGGGAGCGGATTCTGGATCTCTGTGCGGCACCCGGAGGAAAATCCACCCATCTTGCGGGAAAAATGGGCGGACAGGGGCTTTTAATCTGCAATGAGATCCATCCGGCCCGGGCAAAGATCCTGTCCCAGAATATCGAGCGCCTCGGTATCGGAAATGCGGTGGTGACGAACATGGATCCGTTTCAGCTTGCACCGGCGTTTCCGGAGTTTTTTGATGGGATCGTGGTGGACGCACCGTGTTCCGGAGAAGGAATGTTCCGAAAGGATGAGAATGCCAGAAATGAGTGGAGCCCGGACCATGTCAAACAGTGCGCAGGGCTTCAGGACGGGATTCTGGACTGCGCGGCAGTCATGTTGAAAGATGGCGGACGGATCGCGTATTCCACCTGTACATTTTCACCGGAGGAGAATGAGCAGAGTGTGGCGAGATTCCTCTCGCGCCATCCGGAATTCTCTGTGGAAAAGCCGGAACTTGCGAAGTACTTCTCTGCCGGACACCCGGAGTGGGCAGACGGGAACGAAGAGCTGGAAAAGACAGTCAGGATCTGGCCGCATCTTGCGGATGGGGAAGGTCATTTTCTGGCACTGCTTGTGAAAGGGGAGAGTTCCGGGGACACTGTGACGGAGGCAGACAGTCAGAACGCTGCAAAGATCGTGGAAAAGCGGAAGAAGGGCAGCAGGAAAGACAACAGAAAAGACGACGGCGCCCTTTCTGAGGCAGTCTCCGCTTTCCGTGAGTTTGAAAAAGAGAACCTGACGGATGCAGAAGAGCTGGAAGACAGAAAGAAATTTTTGCTGTTTGGGGAAAATCTCTACCTCGTTCCGGAGATGATGCCGGATCTTAAGGGGCTCAGGGTCTTAAGACCGGGGTTACATCTTGGAACAGCAAAAAAAGGAAGGCTTGAACCGTCCCATGCTCTGGCCCTGTTTTTAAAGAAAGAGGAAGTGAAGCAGACGGTGGAGGTCGGTTTTGGGGCTCTTGCCCTGAAATATCTCCGCGGAGAGACGCTGCGGGAGGAAGATTTTGAAAATCAGGGAATCCCGGCAAAAGGCTGGGTTCTCGTGACGACCGGCGGCATGTCACTTGGGTTTGCAAAAGCAGCCGGAGGAATGCTCAAGAACCATTATCCGAAGGGCTTGAGGATTCAGGGAGGCTGACGGAACCTGTTTCGTTAAAAGACAGGCCCTTCCGGATTTTTGATATCTGGAAACAGGTTCTGCATATCCTGCGGCAGCGGAGCAGAGAATTCAAGCTTCTCCCCGGTCGCAGGGTGGGAAAAGCTCAGATAGGTGGAATGAAGCGGCTGGCGGTCGATCAGACGGTAGTCCGGGCAGTAGAGAAAATCCCCCGGCAGCGGGTGCCCGATGGCTTTCATATGGACGCGGATCTGGTGTGTTCTTCCCGTCTCCAGCAGGAGGCGGATGAACGAGAGGTCGGCGTCCTTGTTGTATGCGATAGTCTGATAATGGGTCACGGCAGCCTCACCCCGCTCCGGATCGCAGACGCGCTCAATGGTAGAGCCGTCTTTTCTGGCGATCGGAAGGTCAATGGTGCCGGAGTCAGCTGTCTTTCCGGAAACGACAGCGGCGTATTCCCTGTGGATCGCATGATCCTTCACGGCCTCTGAGAGAATACAGGAGCTGTAGGGATTTTTTGCCAGAAGAATAAGCCCGGAGGTATCCCGATCCAGACGGTTCACGGCGCGGAATACGAACGGTGTCTCCTCATTCCTGTAATACCAGGCGATCGCGTTTGCCAGAGTATTCTCGTAATGTCCCTGAGATGGGTGGACCGGCATTCCGGCAGGTTTGTCGATCACGAGGACATGTTCGTCTTCATAGACGACAGAGAGATCCGCAGGAACCGGAACGATCTGTTCAGAAGCTTTTTTCTCTGTAACATAGACATTCAGGCAGTCACACGGCTGGAGGATTGTATTGGAATAGACGATTCTCCCATTTAGGAGGAAACTTCCCCCGGTGTTCCGCAGATGGACCACAAGGCGGGATGAATAGCCGGAATCCAGAAGAAATGCAGCGATGGACCGGCCACTTTCTGATTCGGTGATTTTGTAGGTTAAAATTACATTCATGGAATATCCTTTTTTGATAAAATACGGGCAGTCAGCAGATCTCATTGTACCACAGGAAAAATTGCGCGGCAAGTCTCAGAAAGCAGACGCATATGTTGTGATAAATATACAGCGGAAGTTCTGAAACATGTGGAAGAATCAAAATATCGCTAAAAAGGCACGGTCGTGGGCCGGAGAATGGACCAGACCGGCAGAAAAGGTGGAGAGAAAACATGAAGCGTCGCCAATTTTGCAGCTGTGTCTGGGGGCATTCCTGTTTTTTGCGGCTGCAGTTCCCGGAAATTATCTATATGCGGAACACAGCGGATGTCAGGCTGGTCAGACCGCGCTGGAATCGGCGGCAGCGCAGCCGGAGACGGATCCGCTCCTTCTGAACTCCCGTGCCGCTGTTTTGCTGGATGGCGATACGGGGCGCATTCTATACGGAAAAAATGAGACGGAAGTCCTTCCGATGGCCAGTACCACGAAGATCATGACCTGTATTCTGGCACTGGAAAATGCCGGACCGGACACTGAAGTTCTGATCTCAGACCGCGCAGCATCGATGCCGGAGGTAAAGCTACATGTGAGAAAGGGGGAAAGATACTGCCTGAGAGATCTTCTGTACTCCATGATGCTGGAATCCCATAATGATTCCGCAGCAGCAATCGCTGAGGCCGTTGGAGGCAGTGTGGAGAATTTCGCGGATATGATGAACCGGAAAGCGGTGGAACTCGGGTGTGAGGATACATATTTTCTGACGCCCAACGGACTGGACGCAACGGAGAGGGAGAGCGGAAAGATCCATTCCACAACGGCGGAAGATCTGGCGCGGATTCTCAGATACGGGATCCTGCTCTCTCCGGCGAAGGAAGAATTTCTTGCCATCACAAGAGCGCCGTCCCATACGTTTTCAGACCTCTCCGGCGCACGAAGCTTTTCCTGTATGAACCACAATGCGCTTCTGACATCCATGGCGGGCGCGGTCTGCGGAAAGACCGGATTTACGGGAAAAGCCGGGTACTGCTATGTAGGGGCGGTAAAAAGAGGAGAGAGATTATTGATTGCAGCACTTTTAGGCTGCGGATGGCCGCCCCATAAGACATACAAGTGGCAGGATATGAGGAAGCTTGTGGAATACGGGGAGGAAAATTTTGAATACCGGGAGGTCGAAAAACAGGGACTTGGGAAATCTGCGGTGATTTCAGTGGAAAACGGTGTAAAGCCGGAGGTGAAGATTCGGATCGAAAATGGGAGTGCAGATGAGAAAACACTCCGTGTCCTGCTGGGAAAAGATGAAAAAATCAGGGTGAGAACGAAGATTGCAAAGGCTGTGGCTGCACCGGTGCAGGAGGGCATGCCGGTGGGGCAGAGAGATTATATGATCGATGGGATCATTCTGGACAGTGATCCGGTGGTGACGGCTGGTAAGGTTGACCGGTGGGATCTCGGGTATGTGGAGAGGATCGTGATGATGAAGTTCTGGCTGTAACATGTGATGGGAATCCTATTATCATACATACTTGAATTATAGGAAAATCCTGTTATACTGATAGAAAAGAAAATCGTAACTGTAAAGATACTGGACAGTTATTGAAAATCTATCAGTACGGAGGCATAAAAGCATGCAGACAAAACTTACAAGAGAGGATGCCATCGAGCTCCTCAGAAAACACAACAAAGAACCGTTCCACATTCTCCACGGACTTACTGTCGGGGGAGTTTTAAAATGGTACGCGAATGAACTTGGATACGGGGATGAAGCCGGATTCTGGGAGATCTGCGGAATCCTTCATGATATTGATTTTGAGGAATACCCGGAAGAACACTGCCTGATCGCACCGCGTCTGTTAAAAGAAGGCGGAGCAGAAGATGAAGTGATCCACGCAGTGTGCAGTCACGGATATGGCATCCACGAGTGGATCGACGCAAAGCCGGAGCATGAGATGGAGAAAGTCCTCTTTGCGGCAGACGAGTTGACCGGTCTGATCTGGGCGGCGGCAAAGATGCGCCCGTCAAAGAGCACGAAGGATATGGAAGTATCCAGTTTAAAGAAGAAATTCAAAGATAAAAAGTTTGCTGCCGGATGTTCCAGAGATGTCATCATAAAAGGCGCGGAGAATCTCGGCTGGGATCTGCCGAAGCTGATGGAAATGACGATCCTCGCCATGAGATCTTGCGAGGATCCTATCGCGGAAGAGATGAAAAAGATGGGTCTGGCGGAGTAAGGGAATTACAGGAAAAAACCTGAGGAGCCACATCTGGACTTCTCAGGTTTTTCTGAAATGCTTTTTCGCTTCATTTCGCTGTCAGCCGTTTAAGCTGAGGGTCTCTATTTCAAACTTTTGATCTGTGCTGTCATCTTATTCGGCAGGCACACGATAATCTCACCGTCGAGATGGATCTTTCCCTGATGCACACAGATCTTATCAGGGCAGGTGGCTTCTGAGACCCAGACCTCACCGTCCTTAATGATCAGGTGGTTTGTGCCGCCGGATGCTCCGTTTATGGTGAGTTCCTGATCATTTGCCAGATCAAGAGTTTCCACTATTTTTCCGTCTACGGAAATTTCAACGATCTTTGCGGGAGTATTATGCATGAGCTTTGTTCCGAGAAAAAGAAGAATCGCAGCCCCAAGGATTACGGCGATCAGGATCAGATCCTGTTTTTTTAAAAGTTTCTGTTTCATATCTTTATTTCCTGTTATTTCACATTTCCCCAAATGGGTGACCGGTCCTGGCTTTACTGCTTTACAATAAAGTTTTCCATTCCATCTGAATAATAGACATTGTAATCCTCATCGATAAAGCATGCGTAGATCCCGTCCAGAGAATTTGCAAGCTCCAGACCTTTTTCCAGTCCAAGGGAGAAGCAGGTGGTGGAGAGACCGTCACCGTCTACAGATTCTTCTGAGAGGATCGTCACGGAGATCAGTCCGTTATCGTAAGGATATCCCGTTTTCGGATTTAAAATGTGATGGTAATTTTTTCCGTCGATCTCAAAATGACGCTCATAGACACCGGATGTCACAACGGAGAGATCATTGATCCCGAGCACCTCAAAAGTCTCGTCGCGGTCCGCAAACGGTTTCTGAAGTCCGATATGGAATTTGCTTCCGTCCGGTTTTTCACCCACGCAGAGGACGTTTCCGCCGAGATTGATGATAGCGCTCTTTACACCGGCGTCCAGAAGCTGATCCTTGATCCGGTCAGCAATGTATCCTTTCGCGATGGCTCCGAGGTCAATCGTGGTATCCGGGGAGAGAAACGTCAGAGTGTTTCCGGAGAGAACGAGGTTGTGGTAGTCCACTTTCGGAATGTCTGCTTCGATGGCCTTCTCATCAGGGATCACTGCTTCGCCGCTCGTGAAATTCCAGAGGGAGCTTAAAGGTTCGATCGTGATATCAAAAGCACCGTCCGATTTTTCGCAGTATTCCAGTCCTTTTGCCAGAAGCGCCGCCATATCGTCGGAAACCGTGACCGTGTCAGCGGTCCGATGATTGATCCGGTAAAGCTCGCTGGTCTCCAGTGTCTTACTGAAAATGGATTCATACTCTTTACAAAGTGCCATCGAATCGTCTAAGATAGAGGAGTCGTCGGAATCGTAGAGCGTGATCGTGACGAAGGTGTTGAGCAGAAAATCAGAACGGCTGAGAGGGGTCTCAGGAGTCAGGAGTCCCGGCCCGCTGCTGTCTGCGCATCCGCTCAGCGTCATGCCGGAAACGAGCAGGAGACCCGCCGCGCAGAGACCAAATATCGTTTTTTTATTCATAAGTCATATACTTCCTGTGAGATAAATGTGATAAGTCCATGATCCGATTTATTCTAACAAATGGACTTTTGAAAGTCAAGAAGAGGAGAACATATCCGATGTATCGAGAAAAAAAAGCAATAACCGTGGCATTGTACGGACTTCTGACCGCTCTGGCCCTGGTGTTAAGTTTTGTTGAGACCCTGATTCCCATCCCGATCCCGATCCCGGGTGTAAAACTTGGACTCGCGAACCTTGTGACGGTTGTGGGACTCTATCTGATCGGGATTCCCGGAACAATCGCAGTGACTCTGGTCCGCATCGTTCTTGTCGGATTTTCCTTCGGAAATCCCTACAGCATGATCTATGGACTTTCAGGAAGCTTTTTAAGTCTTCTGGTGATGGCAATACTCAAAAAGACCGGAAGATTCTCCCAGATCAGCATCAGTGTCCTTGGCGGCATCGCCCACAATATCGGACAGATCACATTTGCGGCTGTCATTGTTCAGACCTCAGGGGTGTTTTATTATCTGCCGTTTCTGATCGCAGCGGGATGCATTGCAGGGACACTTATCGGAATCGTCGGGGGACTTATCACCGGGCGGCTTCTGTGCGCAATGCGGGGGATAAAAAAATAAAATAGCGATTGTATTAGTTGGTGGTTTTTATTATAATGAATGGTAACAGGTTGTAAAAAAACGGAGGAAAACGATCATGATTGAAATGTCAATAAAGAAACTGGTACAGTACGGAAGGACAACAGGCCTTATCGAAGCCGAAGACGAGATCTACGCCAGAAACCAGATCATGGAAGTACTGAACATGTCCGAATACGAGGAGCCAGGGGATATTACAGATGCGATCAGTCTGGAAGATACCTTAAACGCGCTCACTGATTACGCGGCGGAGCACGGGATCCTTGAAAATAACAGCATCGTATACCGGGATCTTTTTGACACGAGACTTATGAACTGCCTGATGCCGCGCCCAAGCGAGGTCGTAAAGAAATTCCACGGGGAATATGAAAAGTCCCCGGAGGACGCGACCGGCTATTTCTATAAGCTGAGCCAGGATTCAAACTATATCCGGCGCTACCGTGTCTGTAAAGATCTGAAGTGGATCACAAAGACAGAGTACGGTGACCTTGATATCACGGTAAACCTCTCAAAACCGGAGAAAGACCCGAAGGCCATCGCTGCCGCAAAGACCATGAAGCAGAGCGGTTACCCGAAGTGCCTTCTCTGTATGGAAAATGTCGGCTACGCGGGCCGCGTCAATCATCCGGCAAGAAACAATCACCGGATCATTCCGCTGACCTTAAACGGCGAATCCTGGGGCTTCCAGTACTCCCCATATGTCTACTATAATGAACACTGCATCGTCTTCAATGGAAACCATACCCCGATGAAGATCGACCGGAACACATTCAAAAAACTGTTTGATTTTGTGACGATGTTCCCGCACTATTTTCTGGGATCCAACGCGGATCTTCCAATCGTCGGCGGATCGATCCTGACCCACGATCACTTTCAGGGTGGAAGATACACCTTCGCAATGGCGAAAGCTCCGGTGGAGAAGTGCTTTACGGTCAATGGCTATGAGGATGTGGAAGCAGGCATCGTAAAATGGCCGATGTCCGTGATCCGGATCCGCAGCGAAAAGAAAGACCGCCTTGTGGATCTTGCAGATAAGATCCTGACCGCATGGCGCGGATATACAGACGAAGCCGCTGATATCTACGCAGAGACAGACGGAGAACCGCACAACACGATCACTCCGATCGCAAGATTCCGCGATGGAAAGTTCGAATTGGATCTGGTACTCAGAAACAACCGCACCACAGAGGAACGACCACTCGGCCTGTTCCACCCGAACCCGAAGCTTCATCATATCAAGAAGGAAAATATCGGTCTTATCGAAGTTATGGGTCTGGCTGTCCTTCCCTCGAGGTTAAAGGACGAGCTTGCCACACTGGCAGACTATATCGTGGAAGGAAAAGATATCCGCAGCGAGGAGTCCATCGAGAAACATGCAGACTGGGTTGAAGAATTCCTTCCGAAATATGGGAAGATCACAAAGGACAATGTGATGGAGATCCTGCAGGATGAAGTCGGTCACGTATTCGCGAATGTCCTGGAAGATGCAGGTGTCTACAAACGCACTGACGCGGGACGTGAGGCATTTGGAAGGTTTATTGACACATTAAATTAATCTGGAGGAAATTTTTTATCAGCTCAGCCGATCCGGAATGAATTTTTGTGTGGGACTGTGAAGGTTCGGAACAGTTACATTTTCCTTAACATTTTCATAATTGTGAAGACTGTGTCTCGCCAATTTCTGGAAATTGTGTTATATTGGTAATTGTTTCACAGAATCAGAAAGATTCCGGACTGTGAAATGAAGGGAACCGGCTTCCGGCAGACGGTACGTATGCCGGACAGCAAAGAAGGAGACTGACATGTTAAATGAGGAAAAGATCCGGTTAATGACGGGGATCTCCATGTTTGAAAAAAAAATGATGAAGGAATCCATCCCAGCAAACCGGTATTTCAAGAGCGACTATGTCGGAAGCCATCTGATCCGGTCGTTCATCGCATACTCGCTGACCGTATGTCTGTGTCTGCTGCTTTGGGTTCTTTACCGTTTTGATGATCTGATCAACGCAATGGCAGTGGATGATCTGATCTCGCTGGGGGTACGCCTTGTATTCTATTATGCTGCGGGACTTCTCGCGTATCTTGTTGTGACCTGGAAGGTCTATTCGAGACGTTACGATGAGGCTGCCGGAAGACTGAAGATCTATCAGGCAAAACTGAGGCGTCTTGAAAAAAAATATGACCAGCAGCCTGCAAAGGAAAACGGGGAGGAAAAGAGTAAGTGATCGGACTTTTAGTATTCAAGGAAAAACTGAAACAATTTTATGGAAAATATAATATTTACATCGTGCCGGTCGTAAAATTCCTGGTGGGATTCCTTGCCTTCTGGCTGATCAACGCGAATGTGGGATTTATGACGAAGCTTAAGAATCCACTGATCCCGGTGGTGATGGGACTGATTGCCTCCTTTATTCCATATGGAGTGACAGCGTTTCTGGCCGGTGTTTTTATCCTGATCCATGTTGCTCAGGTGTCTCTGGAGATCGCTCTGGTCATCTTTGTGTTCATGTTGGCGGTGACCGTTCTTTACTACGGCTTCCGACCGGGTGACGGATATCTGCTTCTCCTGACACCGTTACTGTTTTTCCTGCGGATTCCGTATGTGGTGCCGCTTGTGGTAGGACTTTCCGGAAGCCTTGTGTCCATCGTTCCTGTGTGCAGCGGTGTCTGCATCTACTATATTCTGATGTATTTAAAGCAAAATGCGGGAACACTGACGGGAAGTTCGATGGCGGAGATGGCAGACCGGTTTATTCAGATCGTAAAGAATGTATTTGGAAATGAGCTGATGTGGGTCATGGTGGCTGCATTTGCCGCTGCGATCCTTGTGGTCTTCATTCTTAAAAATCTTTCAGTAGACTACTCCTGGTCCATCGCCATCGTTGCGGGAGTGATCACACAGCTTGCAGTGATCTTTATTGGGGATTTTAATTTCAATCTCCCGGTTTCCGCCGGTTCCATGATCTTTGGGATCATCGCGTCGGTGGTGATTGCCCTGATCTACCAGTTCTTTGTGTTTGCGGTCGATTACACGAGAACGGAGTATCTGCAGTATGAAGACGATGATTACTATTATTATGTGAAGGCTGTCCCGAAGCTCACGGTGTCTGCACCGGATGTGAAGGTACAGCGGATCTATTCGAGAAAAAATGTGAGACATGAGAAGAATGAAACTTGTGAATAATTGTACGGAGGTAACAAAATGACAGAATTTCTTGGGAATATGTATTCCTGGTTTACATTTATTCCGAAGATCACATTGTCGAATCTTTTTGAAATTCTGATCCTCACGGTTCTGATCTATGAAGTCCTTTTATGGGTAAAGTCGACGAGAGCGGGAGTGCTTCTGCGGGGAGGCTTGATCATAGTCGGCTTTTATCTTCTGGCGGCTGCGCTCCACCTGAATACGATCACATGGATCATCAACCATATGGGCCAGCTCGTGTTGACAGCTCTCATTATCATCTTCCAGCCGGAGCTGCGGAAAGCGCTCGAACAGCTCGGAAGTAAAAATCTCATCGCGGATTTTTTTGTTTCTGAAAATTCCGGACGTCAGGAGGGCTATACGGAAAAGACCGTAAACGAGATCACCCGCGCAGCCTTTGAGATGGGAAAGGTAAAGACAGGTGCCCTGATCGTGATTGAGCGCGATACTCCGCTTCCGGAGATCGAGCGCACGGGTATTCCGGTAGACGGAATTGTTACAAGCCAGCTTTTGATCAATATTTTTGAACACAACACGCCTCTTCACGATGGCGCGATCATTATCCGTGGAAACCGCGTAACCTCTGCGACCTGTTACCTGCCGCTTTCAGACAATTTAAGCATCAGCAAAGACCTGGGAACCAGGCACCGTGCAGCTCTCGGAATCAGTGAGAGTACGGACAGCCTGACCGTGGTAGTCTCCGAGGAGACAGGACGGGTGTCTCTGGCGGAGGGCGGAACCCTCAGAAGGATCAACAGTCCGGAGGAGTTAAAGCTCGCAATCGCCGCAAAGCCGGAGGAGGAGACGGTATCCGGCCCGTTCAAACTCTTGAAGGGATGGCATAAAAATGAAAGAAAAGCAGAATAAACGATGGGGACTTTTGCTGATTTCCTTCCTGTGTGCCTTTTTAGTCTGGCTTGGAGTCGTCAATGTGGCGGATCCGGTCATGACGGATACTGTGGAGGTGCCGGTGGAGATCATCAACAGCGACGTCCTCACGAAGAATAACCTGACCTATGAAGTCGTCGGAAAATCGACAACGACGGTCCAATATGAGATAAAGACAACGGACGCGTACAGGATCCGTCCTTCGGATTTCCGGGCGTATGCGGATATGACGGACATGTGGTCTGTGACGGGAGCAATCCCGATCAAGATTGAAGTTTTAAGCCATTCGGAGTATCTGGTTTCCACACCGGTAAGCCGGACGGGAACGATCAAGATCGAGACGGAACCGTTACAGAGAAAGACATTTACGATCGGTGTCACGACAACCGGAATGCTTGAGGATGGTTACCAGACCGGTAAGGTGACGTTGTCACCGGAGACACTTACGGTAGAAGGTCCGGAATCCCTGATCGGACAGATCAGCAGTGTCGGAATCGAGATCAGTCTGGATGGAAAGAACGCTGATTGGAGTGATTCTGAGGAACCGAAATTTTATGATGCAAACAACAATAGCATTACGATCAGTGATCGTCTGATCAGTAATTGCAAGAGTGTTGATTATACGATGGAGATCCTGAAGGTGAAGAACCTGAATCTGGATTTCGACGTCACAGGGGAAGTGGCGAGCGGATATCGCTACACTGGTGTGGAGTGCGAGCTCAAGAGCGTTCCGGTGGTCGGATTAAAGAGTGCTCTGGCATCTTTGAATACGATCACGATCCCGAAGGATGAACTTGATGTCTCCGGAGCGAAAGCGAATATCGTGAGGACCATCGACCTGAATGATTATCTGCCAGATGGAGTTTCCCTTGCCGGAATGAGCAGTTCAGAGATTACTGTGACACTTACTGTGGAACAACTGAAAGAGCGGGAGTACACGGTACGGGTCGATTCAGACTGCTATGCGGGTGCGAACAGTGCTTACAGCTATCAGTCAGATCCATCGACCGTTACAGTGCGGATCCGCGCCCTTCAGGAAGAACTCGACAGTCTGCATCTTGCCGCTTCGGATCTGAGCTTAAATGTTTCCGGAATGGGTGAGGGAAGCCATCAGGTTCAGCCGGAACTCAGCAGAGAACTGGATTCCGCATATGATCTTTTAGGAATCTCAAGCTGTACGGTAAATATTTCAAGGAAACAGGAAACCGGCACAGAGGCAGAGCCTGAGACGACTGCGGAGGAGACAACAAAGGCACCGGAAACTGTGCCGGAGAGCAGCAAAGAGGCGGAAACAGAAGAAGACTCAAGCGTGTCACAGACGAGGCATGCTGTGATCATCCCGCCGGAGACAACGGAAGCCCATCAGGCGACCGGTCTTCAGACGTTATTTCGAAATTAGGAGTAAAAATCACTTATGGTAAAGCAAAAAGTTACGATTGAAAACCCCACCGGTCTCCACTTAAGACCGGCAGGGCTTCTGTGCAAGGAGGCATTGCGGTTCCAGAGTTCAATCAAATTTGAATATGAAAACACGACAGCAAATGCGAAAAGTGTACTGAGTGTGCTGGGGGCATGCGTAAAGTGCGGAGATGAGATCGAGCTGATCTGTGAGGGAGTGGACGAAAAGGAAGCTCTGGATGCAATCACGGAACTGATCAATGGCGGTCTCGGAGAGTAGGCTGATATGCTGGTTTATGTGATCTGTTACGGCGCTGCCATGCTTTTTGCATTCAGCGCCCATTTTACCTTATCAGGAATGTCACTGATGTTTGCAGCACTATATCTTTATCTGTGGGAATATGGGAAAAGCGGCAATCCGCTTCATCTCCGCGGACTGTTTTCCTTGTTTTATGTGGGAGGAGAAGGAATCTCCTGCCTGAAGCTGTCAAACCTTCAGAAGGACTGGAGTTTAGAGACCTGGGCGTGCTTTTTTGTAGCTTTTGCGGCATTCTGGAATGTGTACGCACTGGCAGAAAAGAAATTTGGATATGGGGAAGAAAAAAAGACTGTAGCTGGTTTTTCTCAGAAGTTTACAGAGAAGGCTGCAGAGAGATACGGGACAAGAATTTTCATTGCACTTACCGGGCTGACAATCCTGTCCCTGACTGCCTTTCTGTTTGAGGCATTCCGGTTGGGATATGTGCCGTTTCTCCTTCGGGGAGTGCCGCATGCCTACTCATATTTCCATATTTCCGGGGTCCATTATGTGACGGTGTCATGTGTACTGGTCCCGTCCATGGAAGTTCTGCTGTGGTTTTACGACAGGAACATGGGGAATGCGAAAAAAGCCGTGTCCCTCATTATGACAGGGATTGCGATCCTGATCCCGGTGCTTTGTGTGTCGAGATTTCAGCTGATCTTTGCGGTGATTCTCGCAGTGCTGACATTTATGATCGTCAGCGGACACAGGAAAATCAGGTATCTTTTCATGGCAGCGGCGGGGCTTGTTTCCCTCTCTTTGTTGTTTTCAATTTCCCAAAGCCATGATATGACGAGGTTGAATTGGAACTCTTTGATGTAAAAACAGGGAACGACGCGCCTTTTTTC
>OBLO01001625.1_pt1 | contig 19130 bp, 20 predicted proteins | sample 1519401 | NCBI WGS metagenome assembly OBLO01 (sample SAMEA2602897, study PRJEB22501) | metagenome | reverse complement strand
TTAAAAAAGGAGTGACTTCCCATGAACAACACCCCCTTCACCATCGCGCAGATGCGCCCCATCCGCGACGGCATGACCGTCTCGCGCCCTGCCCATTTGGGCGCGGTGCCGGTGACTTGGTTCTCGCTGGGCGCGGGCACGACTATTACGCCAGAAAGCTACGACTGCACCACGCTCTATATCGCGGCCGAGGGCGCAGGCTGCTTTGTGCTGGGCGACGATGCACGCCCCACGCCGATATGCCCCGGTGAATTGCTCGTTCTGCCGCCAAAAACATTGTGCGGTGCAGCGGCGGACACCGGCATGATCTACACCGAAATCATTTTGAAAAAGGAGAATTTTACTATGAACAGTCTCATCAAAGCGGGCCATCCCACGGCCCTGAAAGACCTGATTTCCTACGAGGAAGGCAGCATTGCCAATCTGGACGTCGTCCACGCCGACAACATGAAGTTTGTGCTGATGGCCTTCGACGAAGGTACCGGCCTGACCCCGCACCGTGCCCCCGGCAACGCTATCTTGACCGCGCTGGAAGGCAAGGCCATCATCGGCTACGAGGGCCGGGACTACGAGCTGAACGCCGGCGAGAGTTTCCGCTTTGACAAGAACGGTCTGCACAGCGTCACGCCGCAGGGCAAGTTCAAGATGAGTCTGCTGCTGGTGCTGGAATAATATTAACGATAAAGTCCGCTGCCCCGCAAAAACAAAACCCCTGCCGCCCATTGCATTTGTGGCGGACTGCTGGTATACTGGGAACATACAAGATATAAAATATGTATCCTGTATATAGACGCCATGTAAAAAATACATGGGAAGAGAGGGGCCGCATCCATGTACGTGGATTGGGAATACTACAAAATTTTTTATTATGTCGCCAAATATCAGAACTTTACCAGGGCGGCGCGGGTGCTGGGCAATAACCAGCCTAACATCACCCACACCATGAACAAACTCGAGGACCAGCTGCATTGCGTGCTGTTCATCCGTTCCAACCGGGGCGTGACGCTGACGCCGGAAGGGGAGACCCTTTACGCCCGCATCGCGTCGGCCGCCGTGCAGATCCAGGACGCTGAGGCCGAACTGAGCGCCAGCGCTACGCTGGAACACGGCGCTATCAGCATCAGCGCCACCGAGACCGCGCTGAACATCTGCTTGTCCGAGCAGCTGCGGGCGTTCCATGCGCAGTACCCCGGTATCCGGCTGCGACTGTCGAACCACTCGACGCCGCAGGCCATCCAGGCCGTGAAAAACGGCGAGGTAGATTTCGCCGTCGTGACCACCCCCGCCGAGCCGGGCGGCGAACTGAAAATGGTTGAGCTGATGCCCTTCAACGAAATCCTCGTCGGCGGGCAGACCTTTGCGCCGCTGGCGGGGCGGACACTCTCTTTGCGAGAGCTGACCGCCTACCCACTTATCATGCTGGGCAGCGAGAGTATGAGCCGCACGTTCTACCGCCAGTTTTTCTTGGAAAACCGCGCTGAACTCAAGCCAGATATCGAGGCCGCCACCACCGACCAGATGTTGACGCTGGTGCGCAGTGAGTTGGGCCTGGCCTTTGTGCCGGAGCCGATGGCCAGGGGCAACCTGGCCCGCGGGCGCATTGTGCAGCTTGACCTGCGGGAGCACATCCCCCCGCGGTCGGTCTGCCTGGTTTACGACCACCACCGCCCGCTGAACACTGCCGCCCGTGAGTTCCGGCTGCGGCTGCTGAACACTGCCAAAAAATAGAACGCGCCCGCCCCAGTTCCACAGGGAACCGGGGCGGGCATATTTTGTATCACGTATCAAAAAATCTTATGCACGGAGCATGCCTTGCAGGCTTTCCAGTGCGGCTATGCGGGCGCTAATGGCAAACACGCTGGCTGCGTGGGCCAGCTGTTCCGAACCAGCATCCACCGGGATGATGCGGGCCAGGATCGTGCTGTGATCCACCGCGTCGAACCGGACGCCAGCCTGGCGGCACAACTCGGCGGTGCGGTGGGCACAGCCAGGCATCGTGGACAAGGCTGCCACGGCGTCCTGGGCGTCGGTGGGGCGCGCTGCGCCGCTGTCACTCAACTCCTTGTTTAGCACGGTGCCAAAATGCCGCGCCGCACGCAGGCTCTCGCTTTTGCCCAGCAGGGGGTCCTCCTCAGCCATGTCCAGCTGCAAAGGTTCCCGCACAAAGCCGGTGTAGCGCCGGGCCATGCGGTTGTATTCGCGCTGCAATTCCTTTTTCGTCAAGTCCGTGTATTGCATATTCTCCACTCCTCTTGCATGGTATAGTATACGCAAGGAGCGGCAGTATGTAAAAAGTATTTTTTATATGTTTGTTATATAAAAATGATATGGCGGAGCCATTTTGTAGGGAGGGGTCTTGACCCCTCCGCGGGGCGTCGAGGACGCCGCCTCCTACAACACAAATCTAAAACAAATCCAACTCCGCGTCCAGGTACAACGCTTCGCGCACGGCAAGGTGATACGCGGGCTTCGTCAGGTAGTGCAGCAAAAATTCCAGCACAACCGCGCTGCCCAAGCCCCGGCCCTCAATTTTAAAGTTCGTGAACCCCATCGGCAGGTAAGTGTCGCGGATATCCCCCACGCCGATAAACGCGGGGCTTGCCATCGCGCGGGAGAAGCGGTATCCCTCGCCCGCGTCGGGCGCGGTGCAGCGGTGTTCGGGGCCGGGCAGGCCGAGATTTTTGCGGCTGACGGCCTCGTAACAGGCTTTGCGGTCGGGGCAGGCGGGGCGGCAGCACTCGTTGCACAAAAATTCCACCTTGTCTCGCAGCGGCGCGGGCAGGACGGCCAGTTGCGCAAACGCCTTGTTCAGCCGAAAATCCGGCACAACATAGCGAAATTCCGGCCGTTCCAGCTCCCGGCGCAGCGCGGGAAAATCCGTCAGCACCTTGGTGGTGGACGACACAAGATACAGCTGCGGCCAGGTCTGCCGCAGGTAGTCTGCCAGCAGGTCCGAATGCACAATAACGCCGTTCGCTACGTTGCCGTCCTCGGCCAACAGGCGGCAGAGCCGGTTGCACCGTGCGTCGGCCAGGTGCTCCGGCCCCAACAGAGAGTTGCTGAAAGTCAGCCGGGCCGAAATACCGTACGCCCGCAGTAGGGCCAGCACGCGGCGGGGCGGCACATCCCCGGCCCCCACGCGTCCGCCGCCCCACAGGCAGTTGGCCGGGGCACCGTAAATCGACGCTATATCGCACCAATCGTAAAAATATTCCGGGTGGGCGCGGGTTAGCGGCAAAAACCGGGCGTAGAGTTCGTAAAATTCAAACAAGCCCGGCAGGTGATAATGTACAATTTTTTTTGCCATGGTGTGCCCCTTCCCACAAAGTTTCTACCCGCATTATACCACCCCGCACGGGAGCAGGGCAACGGCAAATTTACACCGCCCAAGACGGAAGGCGGGCAGATTTGAGAGAACCCCCTTGAAAACCCGCGCGACGGCGCGTACAATAGGGGTTAGAAAAAGCTAACTGCGTAAAAGGAGAGCGGCAAGATGAACGAAAACATTACTCTTTCCGGCGTGCCGCCCCCTGCAACAGCGCGATAACACAAAAACACCCCCAGTCGGGTACATGCATCACGCGTTCCCGACCGGGGGCTATTTCATTCTCTTACCTTACCGATTCCAAATATTATTTTCCAAATCCTTCAATCGGCTCTGGTACTCAGCCATCCGCTTGTCGGCCTTGCCGTCGCCGTCTGGAAAACTGATGAGGTAACCGTTCGGCGTGTCGTGAAAGCCAATTTCCCCGGTCAGGCCACAGATATCGGAAACCTTGAGCAGCGTGTGGAAATCATACTGCATGGCGCTGATGGAAAGTGTCTTGTTCATAGCCGACTCCTACCTTGTAAAATCATTTCTCTGATTATACCGCAGCCGGCGCAAAAATGCAAATGGACTTTTTACCAAATCAGCAGCCCGATGTGGTAGAATACGCAGCTGATGGCCAGCGAGAACGCCACATAATACCCGATGGACAGCGCGATCCACTTGGCAGAGTGGTTCTCGCGGTAGGTCGCGGCTACGGTCATGGTGCAGGGCACATTAAAGACGATGGCCATGATAAAGCCCAGCGCCTGCGCTTTGCTGATGACCTGCGGCAGCAGGACGGCCAGACTCTCACTGACGCCGACGGACTTGGCGTTGAAGGCGGCGGCCGCCACATCGCTGTTGCTGTACAGCGCGTTGATGACACCCAGCAGTGATTCCTTCGTCAACATGGACGACAGGTATGCCATAAACATCTGCCATGTCATGCCAAAGAACTCCGTCACCGGCGAAATGACCGCGCCGATTTGCGTCAGCAGGCTGTCCCCGCCGCCCCAGGGGTAAGATAGCAGGTAGAACACGATGGACACGGCGTAGATGACCGTGAACGCGCGCCAGAAGATATCCCACGCCTTCATCAAACTGGAACGCAGGATGTGCCTCCACTTCGGCTTATGGTAGGGCGGCAGCTCCATCACAAGGCCGTGGCTCTGGGTGTCGTCCACCAGCTGTTTGCCAAAGATGCAGCTTGCCAGATACATGGAGCCGATGGTCATGGCGGCCATCAGCACCAACACCAGCGCACTGCCCACCGGGCCGAAGAAGATGCCACCCAGCATCGGCGCAAGGGACAGCGTCGTGCCGCAGGGGATGCTCCACACCAGCAGCATCGTCAAAAAGCGCTGCCCGGCGTTGTCAATGACGCGGCTGCCCGCGACGCCCGCCATGTTGCAGCCCAGGCTCATCAGGAAGGAGCACATACTCTTGCCCTGCAGGTGGAAGCCCTCCATGACGTTGTTGAACACGAAGGAGATGCGGGCCATGTAGCCGATATCCTCCAAAAAGTTGAACACCAGGTTCACGCCCACGACAAAGCTCGCCATCGACAGCGTAAAGGCCAGCACGTTGGGGATGACGATGTAGACCATCTCGGCCAGGGGCTTCCAGACGCCCAGGCCGGTCAACAGCTGTTCCAGCGGGCCGCTGATGGCCGCAGGAATGAGGAACGCGCCCGCCATAATCGGCCCGGCGATCATTATGGCCGCCAGCAGCGAGGCCAGGATCAGCGCCAGTGCCACCCATTTGCCGGTCTTGGCCCCCAGCGCCGCGCGGTCGAATTTTGAGAGCTGCGCCGTGGCGGCGGGCTTCTGCACCGCGCCCGCCAGCAGGGCGTCAATGAACTGATACTTGTATTTGGCCGAGGTCATCAAGGTCGCGTCCTGCTCCTCCAGCGCGAGGATGGCCTGCTTTTCCTGCGTGTAGACGCTGCTTTTCTCTTGGCTGTCTGCCAGCGCGGCAAAGCCGAGGGCAGCGTCGGCGCGGTAATACTGCATGAGCGCATCCTCGCGCAGCAGCTGCTTTTTCGCGGCAGCGTCGGCCAGCTGGGCCTTCAGCGCAGGGTAGCGCTTGCGGTCGGCCGCCACAAACCCGATGACCGGGATGCCCAGCCGCGCGGACAGCTTGGCGGTGTCGATTTTCACACCCTTCTGCTCGGCAACGTCCATCAGGTTCAGAATCAGCACGGCAGGGATGCGGGTGCCGATGAAATCCGCCAGCATATACAGCGAGCGTTCCAGCTGGGAGCTGTCCACCAGAATGGCGACGAGATCTGCCTTGCCGGAGCGGATGTAGGAGGTGGTGACGACTTCCTCCTGCGAACCGGCGGACAGGCTGTAACTGCCCGGCAGGTCAACCACGGCGTAGTCGGTGCCGTTCTGGGTGAAACTGCCGGACTTATGCTCCACCGTTTTGCCGGGCCAGTTGCCCACGTGCTGGTGGGCACCGGTCAGGCCGTTGAATACAGACGATTTGCCCGAGTTGGGCTGCCCCAAGAGGGCAATAGTCAGTGTACCGTTTTCCATTCCTGTGCCCCTTTCTTACGCCAGCTCAATACCGGCGCAGTCCTGCTTTGCCAGCGCAATGACCGAATCCCGGCAGTAGAACAGCACCGGCTGCTTCGGCTCGTTTTGCAGCACTTCCAGGCGGCTGCCCTCCACAATGCCGATGCTGACCAGGCGCAGCAGCAGGTGGTGGCTGCCCTCCACCTTGGTGACGGTGCCCTTGCAGCCCGCCGCAGCTTGTGATAATTTCATCGTGTTCCCCTCCTGTACGGTGTGGTTTGATATGACTAACCCAATATCAGTGTACCGGTTTTGCCCCGGTGCGTCTATACCGTAACCGACAAAAAAGGCTTGTTCAGCAGTGCAGTTGCGGCTGGCATTGCGCTTTGCGGCGGGGCGGACTATAATAAAGAGACAGAATAGGAGAAAACCATGAGCCAAGCCATCACGCCGTTTTTGACGGACATTACCCACTTCCACCGCGACACCCCCGACGGCGAGTACGACCTGACGTTCTACCCTATTTTACCCGGGGTCATTTTAGCGCTGAACGAAATTCACACCACCGTGGTGCCGTCGGCCCCTGGGGCGCTGTTTGACGAGTGCTTCATCGTCAACTACTGCCTGGCAGGCCGCTGCGAGTTCACCATCAGCGAGGATAACTACTGCTACATCGACGGCGGCCTCACCAGCCTGAGCGCCCAGATGGTGGAAGGGCGGTTCTGCTACCCCGCGGGCTTTTACCGCGGGTGTGAGCTGTATATCTTCCCGCCGCTGTTCACCGCCGAGACCCACGCCGCCGAGCAGCTGTTGGAGCTGGACCTGACCGCGCTGCGCAGCCGCTATCTGCACAGTATGATCTGTACGACGCCCCAGGAACTTATGATACTTTGGGATGATTTGTACAAGGCCATGCAGACCGCAGCCCTGGGCGCGGTGCGGCTGCGGACGCTGGCGGTGCTGCACTGGCTGTACACCCACAAGACCATGCCCCAAAACAGCAGCCAATACCTGACCCGCACCCAATCCCTGCTGGCCAAGCGGCTGGAGGAGGAGCTTACCCGGGATTTGAGCCGCCGCGTGGCCGTGCACACCGTGGCCGCCGCGCTGGGGGTTGGGGAGACAAGCCTGAAAAACTACTTCCGCTCGGTGTACGGTGTCAACGTGTCCACTTACCAGAACAACGCTCGCATGAAGCTAGCCGCCCGCCTGCTGGCCCACACCGACCAGAGCATTGCCAACATCGCCCGCCAGTGCGGGTACGTGAACCAGGGCCGTTTTGCTAGGGTATTCTACGAGAAATATCACGTAAAACCGTTGGATTACCGTCGCCAGACCCGATTGCAGACAAACGAAACATAAACGCAAAAATCCCCCGACGCATTGCGTCGGGGGATGCATTGTTTTATGCGGCAGGGGGGGGTACACGCGCACCAGATCGTACTCTTTGCTGCCAATGCCCAGCTCGGCGGCGGCATCAATGGTGTGGGTGCCGTGGCGGCTGTTGACGCGCTCCATAAAGTGGTCGCGGCCGGGGTCGTTGCTGTTCATGACTAGGTCCACGCAGGCACGGTCCAGCGCAACGGGATTCAGGCTGGACAAAATGCCCACGTCGTCCATGCAGGGGTCCTCGGCCACGGCGCAGCAGTCGCAGTCAACGGACAGGTTCTTCATCACGGCCACATAGGCAATCTTGCCCGCAAAGTGCTTGGCTACGGTGGAAGCGGCGTCGGCCATAGCCTCCAGGAAGGTATCCTGCGGGGCGCAGTTCTCCCACAGCACGTTCTGGTCGGTGACCTTGCCGCCGGAGTGGATGTAGGCCTTGCCCGCGCTGGACGCGCAGCCGATGGACAGCTGCTTCAGCGCACCGCCGTAGCCGCCCATGGGGTGACCCTTAAAGTGGATAAGAACCAACATACTGTCGTAGTTTTCAATGTTCTTGCCCAGGTAGTTGACCTTCAGCACCTTGCCGTTCTCGACCGGCCACTCCACGTCGGGGCCTTCGGCGTCCATGATGTCCACGTCAAAAAGGTCGCTCCAGTGGTGTTTTTTCATCAGCTCGATGTGCTTGGGGGTCTCGTTGCGAGCACCGCCGTAAGCGGTGTTGCACTCGACCACGGTGCCATGCACGGCGTCGATGACCGGCTTCATGAACTCAGGGTGCAGGTAGTTCTGGTTGCCGTCCTCGCCGCTGTGAACCTTGACGGCGACTTTGCCGGGCAGTTCCACGCCCAGCTGCTTATACATTTTCACGACCGCCTCCGGCGTGAGCTCGTTGGTAAAGTAAACGGTAGATTTAGACATGATAAGGTTCTCCTTTTAAAAATAGGAACGTGATTAAAAATCCCGCTGCCACCTCAACGGCAACTCCAATTCGCACCTTTCTAACAACGTTTTATCGCACAAAATCTCCCGCGCGGGGCCGTCGGCGGCGAGCTGGCCGTGGTGCAAAAGCAGCACCCGGTCGCAGGTGTCGTAGATGAAATCCAGGTCGTGGGACGCAATCAGCTTCGCGCAGGGCAGTGCGTTCAAAATGCCGATGAGCGCCCGCCGGTTGCGGGGGTCCAGCGCCGCGGACGGCTCGTCCATCAGGATCAGCGCGGGGTCCAGCGTCAGGATGCCCGCGATGGACGCGAGCTTCTTTTGACCGCCGGAAAGCCGGTACACCGGCCGATCGGCGCAGTGCTCCATGTGGACGGCGGCCAGCGCACGCCGGGTGCGGGCGGCGACTTCCTCGGGCGGATAGCCGTAATTCTCGGCGGCAAAGGCTACATCGGCCCGCACGGTGGGCATAAAAAGCTGGCTGTCGGAATCCTGGAAGATGTACCCGACTTTTCGGCGTATTTCCGCCAAATTTTTGCGTTCCATCGGCAGACCGCCCACGGTCAGTGTCCCCGCTTGTATCGGCAGGATGCCCACAAGGATTTTCAGCAGCGTGGATTTGCCCACACCGTTGCAGCCCACCAGCCCAACGCGCTCGCCCGGCGCGACGGCAAAGGTCAGCGCGTCCAGCACTTTCTCCCCGGGCAGCCCGCCCTCATACCGGAAGGAGAGGTCTTGCAATTCTAAAATTGGTGTCATGATGCTCTCCTTTCAAAAAAGTTGGCCGAGAAGTTCAAAAATAGGGATGACGCGGAAGAGGATGCAATACATAAGCGTTGCAACAAAGAAAACTGTGCCTGCGGCGCTGCCCTTCTGCGGTTGCCGGGTAGGGGCGGGGTCGTCGCGCCACCCATACCCCCTTAACATCATACTCTCATACACCAGCTGCGCCCGATCCACACTCCGCAATAGCAGCTGCCCCAGCAGTGAACCCCAGGCGCGGAAATGGATGCCCTTCTCCCCCGGTGCACGCAGGGCGTAGGCCGTCGAGATTCGGTTCCCCTCCTGCAGAAGCAGCACAATATAACGATAGGTCAACAAAATTGTCGTCACCAGCACCCGGGGGACATGCAGCTGGCGCAGCGCGGCGCAGACCCGCTCCATGCCGGTGGTGGCAATCAGCAGGTAGACCGCCAGAAAGCAGAGCACCCCCTTGACCACCAGCACCAGCAGCGTGACCGCCCCGCCGGACAGCACGACCGGCCCCAGGGGCAGCACCGGTGCACGGTCAAAAAACAGGTTGGCGATGCCCACCAGCACCAGCAGCGCCACGACAGCCCAGCACTGCCGCAACGTTTTAACAATCGATAAATCGTCGATTTCATACAGTAGTATCGGCCACAGCGCCATGCCCAGCAGCTCAGTCAAGGCGTATTTTTGGAACGATAGGGTCACACACAGATAGACTAAAACCGCCAGCAGTTTAGGCAGCGGCGGCAGCCGGGTCAGAGCCGTGCCGCGGGCGGCCAAATCGTCCAGCCGGTGGACATTTTTAATCGCGCGATGCAGACGATCCATGTCGCTGTGCCGCCTTTTTCAGGATTTTGCCCAGCACGACCACCGCCGCCAGCACGACGGCAGCGCCAATCAAACCGGCGGCCGAGGCCCCTGCGGCGCTTTCCGACCCGGTTAAATTGTAGTCAGGCAGCAGCGCGGTCAGGCTTTGGATGCGGGCAAAAAACGCCTGCACCGGGCCACTGGCGTCTAGTTCAGTGCTGCCGGTTATGCGCTGCAGCGACCATTCCAGCCCATCGGGGAAGGCCGACGCGAACAGCGACAGCACCCCCGCCGTCATCGCCGCCGCCACGGCCACAATGCCAAGCGTGCGGCGCAGCGTCAGCGGCTGCCTGGCCTCGTCGATAGTCTGGGCCTGCCACAGAAGTGCGGGCCGGGCCTGCTGCAAAAACACCAGCACCGCCGCTGTGATGGCCCCTTCCACCAGGCCAATCGCCAGGTGAATGGGCTGCATTGCCAGCAAAAACGCGGTGAAGGGCAGCTCGGTGATGCCACTTGCCAGCGTCTCCACCGAGACGGACAGCGCGCCCATTTGCAGGGTCAGCACGCAGCCTAAGAGCGACGCAACGACGATTTTGCGCTTAGAAATTCCGCGCTGCATCATCGCTTTCCAGAGCAGACCGCCCACAAAGCAGCCGTAGAACGCCATGTTCCAGACGTTCGCGCCCAGCGCCATCAGGCCGCCGTCGGCGAACAGCAGGCATTGGATGAGTAGCACGCCAATCATCGTCAAAAACGCCGCATACGGCCCCACAATGGCCGTCAGCAGCATACCGCCGCAGAGGTGGCCCGACGACCCGGTGCCGGGAATCGTGAAGTTTATCATCTGCGCCGCAAAAACGAACGCGCCCATGACGCCCATGGTGGGGATGATTTTATCCGTTGTGTCGCGGTTTTGCTCCAGTTTGTGTACGCTGTGCCCGGCTGCGACCGCCGAGGCCGCATACATCACCCCGGCCACACCAGGGGAAAGCAACGCATCTGCCATGTGCATAATTCAATTCTCCATTTCTTTTGTATCGAGTTCTTTTAAAATCGTTCGGTAGGCATCCTGGTAGTTACAGCCCTGCTCGCGGCAGAGCTGGCGCACGCTCTCGTACTCGGGGTAGCAGCGGATGTGCACGGTGTCGCCCTTGGCGGGGACCTCGCACTCCTTGACCTGCACGCTGCCCAGGCTCGTCTGCACGGTGCGCAGGCGGCGTTTCAGCACGCAGCGCTCCATTTTTACGCGGCGGATGCCGATGGTGGTCGTCTCGGAAAAAATAATTTGCTCCATAGCGGCGGCGTCCTCCGGCAGGCAGAGCACCGCCAAAAGATACGCGGGGCGGCTCTTTTTCATGTAGACCGGCGTGTAGTACACGTCCCGAGCCCCTGCGGCCATCAGCCGCTCCATCACGTAACCCAGGGCCTCGCCGGTGCAGTCGTCGATGTTGGTTTCCAGCTTGCAGATGGTGTCCTGCACGTCGCCGTCCGCAGCGCTGTGGGGGTGGATGAGCATGGCCCGCACAAAGCCGGGCAGCTCCTGCTCGCGCTTGCCTGCGCCCAGGCCAATCTTCTCCACGGTGAACGCGATGGGCAGCGTCTCGCTGGTGCGGATGGCCGCCGCAATGGCTGCGCCGGTGGGGGTCACGTACTCGCCCCGGGCGGTGGTGATGTGCAGGTTCAGGTGCTCGGCTGCCGCAATGTTGACGACGGCCGGCACTGGGATGGGCAGCACGCCGTGGGCGCAGCGGATGGTGCCGGTGCCCTCATAGAGGATCGGCAGGATGACTTCCTCGATGCCCAGGTTGTCCAGGCAAACAGCAGCGGCGGTGATATCCACGATGGAATCCACCGCGCCGACCTCGTGGAAATGCACGGGTTCTAGCGTTGCACCGTGGGCTTTTGCTTCGGCCCTGCCCAAAATCGTGAAGATGCGCTCGGCCAGCTCCCGCGCCCGGGGCGTCAAATCTGCACGGGAGAGGATATCGAGGATTTCCGCCAACCCGCGGTGCTCGTGATGATGATGGTGGTCGCCGTGGGCATGGTCATGCGCGTCGCCATGGGTATGGTCGTGGTCATGGTGATGTTCATGCATATGGCAATGTGCGTGGTCGTCGCCGTAGAGGTACGCCATGTCGTGGTCGTGGTTCTCGTGGGCGGCGTCCAACACCACGTCAAAATCACAGGCGTCCAGCCCGGATTTTTTGACACGAGATATTTTGACGTCAAATCCGTCCAGCGGCAGGCTGGCCAGCGCCTTGCGCAGCACAGCCTCGTCCGCGCCCAAGTCCAGCAGGGCGGCGGTGAACATATCACCGCTCAGGCCAGAGTTGCACTCTAAATATAACGTTTGCTTGTTCATTTTTTACTCCTTCGCGCCCAGTGCCAGGCGGTTGATCTGGGTTGCCAAGTAGCCCGCGCCGTAGCCGTTGTCAATGTTGACGGTGGCAATGCCGTTGGCGCAGGAGTTGATCATCGTCAGCAGGGCCGACACGCCGCCGAAGGACGCGCCGTACCCCACCGAGGTGGGCACCGCAATGACCGGGTTTTGCACCAGCCCGCCAATGACGCTGGCAAGTGCGCCCTCCATGCCCGCCACGGCCACAACGCAGTTGGCAGCCTGGATTGGCTCCAGGTTTGCCAGCAGGCGGTGCAGCCCGCTGACGCCGACGTCGTAGACGCGGGTGACTTTGCTGCCGAAGAACTCGGCGGTCTGGGCGGCTTCCTCGGCCACGGCAATGTCCGCCGTGCCTGCGGTGCAGACGGCAATATTGCCGTGTAACGGTTTATTGTGCTTTTCCAGTTTCAACAGGCGGCTGATGGGGTCATAGGTCGCGCCGGGGCAGGCGGCCTGCACCAGCGCGGCCTGGGCGGGTGTGGCGCGGGTGCCCAGCACTTCGCCTTCCTCAGCAGCCAGCCGTTGGAAGATGCCGACGAGGTAGTCGTCAGCCTTGCCGCTGCAAAAACCGACCTCGGCAAAGCCGGACCGCAGCCGCCGGTGGGTGTCGAGCTTGGCGTAGCCCAGTTCCTCAAACGGCGCGCGGCGGAAGTATTGTTCCGCCTCCTCCACGCTCACCGCGCCGTCGCGAACCTGTTCCAGAATGTGTTTGGTGTCCATGGTTTGTCCTTTCGTGAGATTGGAGAGCAGGGTAGGGGATTGGCTTTTCGGACGCTCCCTTACTTTTTAACCCCCAACGTCTCGTTCATGCTCCCCATCCTATATCCCTGCAGATCCATCGTCACATAGGTAAAACCAAACTTTTTAAACGCTGTAACGATTTCTTCCCGGTGTTCCAGCAGCTTCTCAAACTCTGCGGGCAGCACCTCGATGCGCGCCATTTTGCCGTGGATGCGCCCCCGCAGCTGGTGGACCCCTAAATCCAAAAGCAGCTGCTCAGCCTTGTCCACCATGTCCAATTTTTCCTCGGTAATTTCCTCGCCGTAGACGAACCGCGACGACAGGCAGGCAAAGGACTGTTTGTCCCAGGTGGGCAGCCCCAGCTGGTGGGAGTAGTTGCGAATCTCTTGCTTCGTCAGGCCGACATGGCGCAAGGGACTGGTCACGTGCAGCTCGGCTACGGCCTGCAAGCCGGGGCGGTAGTCGCCGTTGTCGTCCATGTTGGAACCCTCTGCCACATACAGAACGCCGTTCTCCTTCGCTAACGCGATGATTTTTTCGAACAATTCATGCTTGCACAGGTAGCAGCGGTTCTTGGGATTGTGGGAGAAACCCTCGATTTGCAGTTCCTCAGAATCCACAATAAAGTGACGGATTCCTTCCTTTTTGCAGAACGCCGTTGCCTCGTCCAACTCCCGCTTGGGGAAAGAACAGCTCCGCGCGGTCACGGCAATAGCATTGTCGCCCAGCGTGTCGTGCGCTACCTTTAATAAGAATGTGGAATCCACACCGCTGGAAAAGGCCACCGCCACGCTGCCCAGCTCCCGCAGATACTGCCGCAATGCTTCCAATTTGTCCATCTATGTTCAGCCTCGCTTTTCGACGATTTTCTATACACCAAGCATACCATTGAAGTGGGGTTTAATGTCAAGGGGAAACCGCAATTTTGTTTGGATTTTTCGCCCGGCTGTGGTATAATTTTGGAAAAAGGGGGCGGCGAAATGTACTTCGCCTACGGCACCAAAGAGACGGACTATTTAAGCCGCAAGGACAAGCGGCTAGCGGCGGCCATCGCGCAGATCGGGCCGATTGAGCGCGAGGTGGATACCGACCTGTTTGCGGCGGTCGTGCATCACATCATCGGGCAGCAGATTTCGATGAAAGCGCAGGCCACCATCTGGCAGCGGATGCGGGACGCCCTGGGCACCGTGGACGCCGAGCACCTTCTGGCGGCGGGGGGGCCGCAGCTGCAACAGCTGGGCATGACCTTCCGCAAGGCGGAATACATCACGGATTTTTCACAGAAAATCCACGACGGCACGTTTGATTTGCAGGCCGTTTGGCAGATGCCCGACGACGAGGCCATCCGGGCGTTGAGCAGCTTAAAGGGCATCGGCGTCTGGACGGCGGAGATGATTTTGCTGTTTTGTATGCAGCGGCCCGATGTGTTCAGCTACGACGATTTAGCAATACAGCGCGGTTTGCGGATGCTGTACCATCACCGAAAAATTGACCGCAAGCTCTTTGAAAAGTACCGTCGCCGGTTCAGCCCCTACGGCAGCGTCGCCAGCCTCTATCTCTGGGCCATCTCCGGCGGTGCCATCCCCGGGATGCGGGACTACGCGCCAAAAAAGCCAGCCAAATAAAAAAGAAGCGGGAGCAGCTTTGTGGGAAAGCTGCTCTCGCGTTTGGGTTATGATGGGTAACGGCAAGGCCGCGCAGACGAAGCAAAGCTACACCCCCCCCCTATATTTCGCTAAATCCGTCTTTAGCGAAATTAGACGTTGTTCTCCCCCTTCACCCCTGCATCTGCGCCATCATCTTGTGCAGCAACGCGGTGTATTGCTTACGCTGGCTGCTGACGGCGGCAGGGGTCACGTGCTGGTAGGCGGCTACGCTGCTGTCCCGCAGGGGGTGCGCCAAGGGCGTGTCCGGCAGGACGCGCAGCCGCGCGGGGTGAGCAGGGTCAAACAGGAAATCAATGTACCCGCGCACAAAAATGTGGTTCCAAAGCAAGTCCTCCTGCTTTTCCAGCAGGGCGCAGTAGCGCTCTGGCGGGAAAGTCGGCTTCGCAGCGCAGAGTGGTCCCAGCACGTCAGTGGTGAAAAACAGCCGCGGGGAATCCTTAATATCCTTGCCCGCGAACAGCGCAATCACCCGCATGGCCTCGGTGGTGCGCTCCAGGCGCAGCTGTAAATCTTCTTGCCCGGGGTCGGCCATGTCGAAGGCCGGGCCGTTGTCGCCGCCGTCCTCGTTCAGCGAGAAAGTGCGCCGGGCGCTGGTGGCGTTGCGGATGAGCCGTCGCAGCGCGTCCTCGTCCAGGCCCAGGCTGTCGGCCAGTTGCTTATAAAAGGGGGCTGGCAGGCGGCGGGCGTCCAGGCCCTGCTTGTCGCACAGATCCAGCACCCGCTTCCACAGTTTGCCCTCCCGGGAGGAAAGCCCAATGTCGCCCTGGTCGCGGTTGGCCTGCTTGTTGACGTTCTCGTGCAGGGCGTTACTGTAAATCGCGTCAAAATACGCCAGAAACTCCTTGCCGGAGGTGGTGTCAAACTTGGCCACGGCGGTGCGCATGGCCTGGGTGAAGGTCAGGGTGTCCAGCTTGCCTCGCAGCTGGCTGCGGCGGGTGTAGCGGGCGTCCAGCATGGCTTCCTCGTCCTGGGCCAGGGCGCTGGCGTCGGTGTTTTGCAGGCGGTGCTCGATTTTCTGTAAGAAGTTTTTAAACTCAAACACCAACAGATACAGGCTCTGCCACTCGCGGTTGTGCTGCAGGCGCTCCTCTGGCGGGTACTGCCAGATGGCGTGCGTCTCGATTTCGCGGCGCAGGGCGGCCTGCCTGGGGGTGTCTTTTTGGTAGTCCGGCATGGCTCACACCTCCCGGTCGGGGTGCAGCATCAACTTGATAAAGGCGCGTTTATCGGCAATGTCCTCCCCCGCTGCCATGTCCACGATGCCGTCCAGCGTGAACAGCGTGCTGATATCGTACTGGCGGGCGGTTTTGACCTGGCCGTTCTCGCGGGTCAGCTCACGGTAATAGATGCCGCAAACCTCCGTATCATCGAGGATTTTCTCAGCATACCGCAGCGCCGAGGCCAGCACCAGCGGATAAGTTTTGGTGCCGAAGGTCGCGTCGGCGTAGTAGCAGGCGTCGTCCTGCATGGCGTCGGTCAGCGTCTCGAACAGGGTCAGCAGGGCGTCGCGCTGCTGGTTTTCCGGCGTAGTTACGTCAATAAGTGCGTGGGGCGTGCCCAGGGTGTCCAGCTCGCGGCGGAACGCATCGAGGTTGTCGCTGCGGGGGCTGTTTTTCTGGCGCACGGCCAGCACTGTGATCTCGTCGCCGGGACGGGCGGTGTCGGCGATGATGGGCGTGATGGGATAGCAGGACGGCGCAGTGTAGGTTTGTTGGTAGTTGGCCGCCTGCGCCGCGTAGGGTGCGATGGCAAAATTGCTGTCCAGCGGGATAGCGGTGATGTAGATACGTTTCATAGGATGCGTCCTTTCCTGCCGTGCGCGGCAACACTTTTTTGTATTATAGCAAATTTAGGCGGGGGATTCAATGAGAAAAGGGGCGCACCCTCCCGGTGTGCCCCTTCCCTATTGGGTTACTTGCCTAACGCGGCCAGATACGCGGCGTTCTGCGCGTCGATCTGCTTCTGGAACGCGGCCACGGCGGCGGCGTAAGCGGCCTCGCGCTTGTCAGCGGCGGCCTGTGCCTCGGCGGCGGTGGCGTAGCGGGTCTCGGGGGCGGAAGCCTTGGGCGCAACAGCGGCGATCGCACCGCTGCCGACATAGCCCTTCACACCCTTGGGGCCGACGACGGTGGTCGTCTTGTTGCCGCAGGTGTCGCAGACGTAGACGTTGCCCTGGCGGGTCCAGTTGTGATAACCGCACTTCTGGCAGGTGGTGTACTCGATGCCCCAGGTGCCGTTGGCAATGGCCTCATCGATCTCCTTCTGCTGCTCGGTGCGGGTATCCACAGCCGGGGTGTTGTCCTCGGTGGACGCGGCGGGCGTCTCGGTCACGACCGGCTGCGGCGCGGGGGCCGGGGTGGAGCCATCCCCAAAGACGGCGTAGAGGTTCAGGTTGTTGCCCATCTCCTCGACGTGGATGTGCCAGAACAGTTCATCGTAGCTCAGGGTCGCGGGGGTGTAGATGCTGAGCCCGCCGTCTGCCGTGACCCAGTAGGCCACCGCCTTGCCGTTCACGGTGCTGGGCACCTCGCTGACGCCGCCGTCAAACACTGCGTCGGTCTTGACCGCTGTGTCGTCGGCGTAGTAGTGGACGTAGGCCGTATCGCCGGTGATGGCCATAAAGTACGCGCCGGTGGTGCGGTGGGTGCCGGTGCCGTCATCGGTGTCCACGCTGGGGCAGAGCCAATCATCCAGCTGGTCATAGCTGAACTGCTCGCCGGGCATGACGTGCTTGCCGTTGCACTGCCAGTACTGGGCACCCTCCGGCAGGGCGGGTGCGGTGATGGTGCCGGTATCGTCCGGGGAGAGGGACATCGTGTCGTAGCCGTCGAAGGTGAGCTGGTAGGTGTACAGGTAGCTCAGCGGCTTGCTGGACTTGGCGAAAGCAGAGACCGGCACGCTGACGGCCAGCGCGGCGACACCGAGAGTAACGGCGATGATTTTGGGAAAATGCTTTTTCATGATAAAGTTCCTTTCTATGTAGAAAATTGATGGGCGAGCACGGCCCGCCCGCGGAAACATGAGGGGCGGCGGCCTGGGGAAAGCGGGCAGCCAAAGGGCACGGCGGGAAAGGTGCATGGGGAGTTTAGGCCACATTGTCCTGGTGGTTGTAGTTTTCCACGTACTGGTTGACGGCGGCATTGTACAGGCTGTCCAGAGAGGCGTAGCCGTAATACTCCCAGGTTTCCGTGCTGCTGCTGAAGCTGTACTTCTGCACGCCGGAATCAATCTTCACAAAGGTGGTAGGCGTGTCGTAGTCGTTCAGGCCGCTTGCGATATTGCCGTCGGCGTCCTTGCTGACGTTATTGAAGGTGATGTACCAGAAGAAGGAGTCGTCCGCGTCGTAGGTCGTATTCAGCTCGCTCGTGTAATCGTGGTGGACAGTCACCTGATACGCGAGGACGATGCGGTCCTTGTCGCCCCAGCTGTCTTTGTTTTTCGGGGTCAGGATGTAGTTGCCCAGGTAGGTCATGCCCTTGAAGGTCTGATCGTTGGAAAAGCGCTGCGCAGCGTAAGATTTAAACACATCCTCCGCCTGGTTCTGCAAGCTGACCAGCACGGAATCGGAGAGCGTGTCCGCACTCGTCACGTACTCGTTCAGCCCTTCCACCGTGAAGGTCTTTTCGGTCGCCTGGGGCATCGCGCCGTACTTGTCAATGCAGTCGCTGAAATCGTCGCGATTGCTGTGGACAGTCAGGGTCACGGTGTCGCCGTTGGACAGGCCGCTGTTCTCGTCCAGGGTGTAGTACAGGCCCTGCGCCTCGGCGGCGGTGGGCAGGCTGTTGACGGTGGCGCGGCCGTCGGGAGAGATGCCGCTGAACTCCACATCCACGCCGTCAAACGCGTCAAAGGTGTTCACGCTGGCCAGGCCGGATACGGTGTAGGTGATGTCGGTGTACTTAACCTTGACGCCGAAGGCCTCCTCGGCCTCGTCGGAGTTGTCGTCCCAGGTGTAGGTGACGACGTCGCCGTTGGACAGGTTCTTGGTCTTGTCGGCGCTGCCGGTGGCGCAGGTCTCGGCGAAAAGGTCAGCCTCGCAGCCGTCATACAGGCTGGCGGTCAGGCTGCTCAGGCCGAAGGTGTCGTCCTTGAGGGTTTTCATCTGCTTTTTGAAGCGGGTGGTGATCTGCTTGCCGTAGTCCTGCTCGAGCTTGTCGGTGTCGAAGTCGATGTTCAGCTTGCCGACGGTGTTGTAGCCGTCCGCCGAGAGGGTCATGTACTTGCTGACGTCGATGGTCGGGGTGCGGTTGGCGAACGCCCAGCCACCCGCCGCAACGACCGCCACTGCGGCGATGGGAGCGAGGACCTTTGCGGGATTGTGCTTTTTCATTTTTGTATTCTCCTTTGCATTATTGACTGCGCTGCCGCAGTAGGGGCAGAAAGTGATGCCGTTCTGGATTTCTTTACCGCAATGTGTGCAGATCATGGTGTTTTTCCTCCTGTTTTGTAGCTGACAAGTGGTTTTTGCCGTGGTATAATGTGGGTAAGTTTTGCGGGGTTTTGCTTGTTTTGTTTCCTTACACCTAAGCAATAGGAGTGGAGTTTGGGAAAGTTAAGGGGAATTTTAAAATTTTTTGGGATTTTTTTGGAAAAGTTTTAAAAGGCAAGGTTTATCG
>OBLO01001618.1_pt1 | contig 19193 bp, 19 predicted proteins | sample 1519401 | NCBI WGS metagenome assembly OBLO01 (sample SAMEA2602897, study PRJEB22501) | metagenome | reverse complement strand
CCGAACCGAACTTTAATTAGCAAGATTTTCAAAGATCTCTCGTGCTTACAGCGTATAGCTGCTTAGCACATTATTGAATTATTAACGAACTATTGTTTCATAGATTCCGGAGATTTCCATTATCTTACGGAATATTGGGTGTCAAGAATTCATGAACCTTTCTCGCTCATTGTTTTCGATCATCATCCGGATATGCAGCAACCAGAATGGGAGGGTGTTGTTCTACAGTCAGGCAGAGATAGACCATCACCAGGCTTGACCGTCGAAGGCTGGTAAACTTATACATGAGCCGGTTTACATATCTATAGATAAGGATGTATTGAGAAAGCAGGATACCATCACCGACTGGAACAATGGAGATATGACACTTATGCAGCTCCAAGCCATGCTTCGCATCATCTATGCCCATGAAAAAGTGATAGGGGTAGATGTTACAGGCGAATGTTCAGCACGCTTGACTATTTCTCTGAGTTGGAGGATGCAGAGATTAACAACGAGGCAAATGAAGAATTGTTAAGGATGATTCTGGAGGAGAACCATCCTTAGCCTTCTTAAGCGTAAGCTTGAAGAATATGGTCTAGCTCGTCGAGTTCTTCCTCCTTTGTTGCCCAGCTTGTAACGAATCGGCAGATGATTTCATGTTCGCTCTTTCTTTCCCATATCTCGAATGCTACTTTTGGGGAAAGGGCCTCGTAGAGGGCAGGTGAGAGTACTACAAACTGCTGATTGGTTGGAGAATCGTAGGCAATGGCGATACCATGCTTTTCGAAGATGCTGCGGATGCGGGTAGCCATAGCGATGGCATGGCGCGATATCTTGAAATAGAGCTCATCCGTAAACAGCGTGTCAAACTGGATGCCGAGCATTCTGCCCTTGGCAAGCAAGGCTCCATGACGCTTTACGTTGGTGAAGAAGTATTTCGGTGTCTTCATGCCCGAGAATACCACAGCTTCTCCCATCATGGCACCCACCTTGGTTCCGCCGATATAGAATACATCACAATGTTTTGCAAGGAATGGCAAGTCATAGTCGCATGCCGCTGAAACCAGACCGTATCCCAGTCGGGCACCATCGATGAAGAGACGGAGGTCATATTTCTGGCAGGTTGCATACAGCGCAGCCAGTTCTTCTCTGGTGTAAACCATTCCGAACTCAGTCGGCATCGAGATATAAACCATGCCTGGCTGCACCATGTGAGGATGCGATTCGTCGGCTAGGAAGGTATCCATATAAGCTGACAGGGTGCCGGTTGTCAGCTTGCTGTTTTTTCCTGGCAGGGTAATGACCTTATGCCCGAAAGCTTCTACTGCTCCTGATTCATGTACCTCGATATGACCGGTTTCCACACAGATTACTCCTTCGCATCCCATGAGGACGGAATCAATGACCGTGGTGTTGGTCTGCGTACCGCCTATCAGGAAGAACACTTCTGCATTCTCATTGTCCACAGCCTTGCGGATTTTCTCTTTTGCCGATTCTGAGTATGGATCAAAACCATAACCAGATGTTTTATCACTGTTTGTCTTGCCAAGAGCTTCTAGAATCTCTGGCAGCATACCATTGTTGTAATCACTTTCAAATGAAATCATATTCTTAATATTACGTGTTTTAATTTGAACTAATTTCTTTATTCTGTTTCTATTTTTACTTCTGTCAGTTTACCCGTCTGTGAGTCGATGATATAACCATACAGATTGCAAAGGTAATGATATCACCCTTAGAAAAATGGGAAGTATGCAAAGTTAAGAAAAAAAATGGTTAACAATGGCAAATAACCAAGAAAAATTCCATGAAATAATAATTTTTTATAAAAAGAATATTATATTGGACCTTTTCTTGCGTAAACAGGAAATTTTAGTTACCTTTGCACGAAAAGCACTACTTGGCATGAAAATTCAAGAAGTAATGAAATGATTTGTGTTCTTCAGCGACCAGATGTCATCGAAGAAACGGATGAAAACGCAAAGTAAATGAAAGACTAAAATGATAAGAGAATATTAACAAATGGAACAAGAAGAAAAGAAACAGAAATCTCAAGCTGCAGAGAATCAGGCATCCTGCTCGCCTCTGCAGCCAGTTGAACCACATCCTTTTATTTCTGTCATACCGCTGGCAGTACTTATCACCCTCATCATCCTGGTTGTCAAAATCTTCCCTGATGATGCCTTGGCTGGTGCCTCTCAGGTGGCCCTCATGATAGCCACAGCCGTTTGTGTAGCACTCGGTATGGGCATCTATAGGATGAAATGGAATATCTTTGAAGAGATGATCAAAAAGACCGTGGGCGATGCTGGAGTATCTATCCTGATTCTGCTGCTCATCGGAATGATGTCAGCTACCTGGATGATCAGTGGTGTGGTACCCACATTGATATATTATGGTGTACAGATTATGTCGCCAACCTTTTTCCTTCCCTGCGCATGCATCATCTCCAGCATCATTTCTGTGATGACGGGAACCTCATGGACCACTATTGCCACCATCGGTATTGCTCTGATGGGAATCGGTGATGCCCTGGGAATACCAGCCCCCTACACCGCTGGAGCTATTATCTCCGGTGCCTATTTCGGGGATAAACTCTCGCCAATGAGCGATACCACCGTCCTTGCTTCGAGTATAGCCGGAGCGGATCTCTTCTCACATATCCGCTATATGCTCTATACTACCATACCAAGCATCCTGCTCTCGCTGGTACTCTATCTCATCATCGGACTCTGTTATGACTCCAAGCCTGTGGATATCAGCCAGTATCTTACCGGTCTGAGCCATGGATTCAATATTTCCCTGTTTACCATGCTCGTTCCGGCTTTTACAGGATGGCTCATCTACCGCAAGACTCCATCTCTCATCACACTTCTTCTTTCAGCCCTTTCAGCATGCATCTGTGCCCTCATTCTCCAGCCGGAAGTACTTGTAGGGATAGCAGGTGAAGACTGCATCTCTGCCAAAAGCCTCTTTGAAGGAATCATGACCACCTGCTATACCCATACCCAGGTAGATTGCGGTATGGCTAACATCAATGATCTCGTAGCCACCCGAGGCATGGCTGGCATGCTCAATACCATCTGGCTCATCCTCTGTGCCATGTGTTTCGGTTCATGTATGGTAGCCAGCGGCATGCTCCACGCCATTACCCACATGCTCCTGAAAAGCATCCACAGCACCGTATCACTAGTCTGCAGCACCGTGACATCAGGCGTCTTGCTCAATCTCGTTATGGGTGACCAGTTCCTGAGCATTATTATGAATGCATCTATCTATAAGGATGAGTATGCCGAACGAGGCTACCGTCCGGAACTCTTGAGCCGAAGTACAGAGGATAGCGCTACCGTAACGAGCGTATTGGTTCCATGGACAGCCTGCGGTATGACGCAGAGTACGGTTCTTGGTATCCCGACACTTGTCTATCTCCCCTTCTGCTTCTTCAATATCATCAGTCCTTTGATGAGTTGTCTGGTTGCCATCCTTGGCTTCGTACCCAATCCACAACCCAGGGAAAACAAAGCATCTGCAGCGGAAGAGACTGATATCCATTAATATTAATAGGAGATTCATTGATTCCCAATGACGGCAAGCAGACGCCGATAATCATGTGCTTTATGATGTGTGTACGCAAACAGGTTGCATAAAACGTGCAAACGTTTGCACATAGAAATGTAACCTTTTTGAAACTTTTTCTTGCTTCGTATTGTTTTTTTTCTTAAGTTTGCAGCCGAAAATAGATACCAACTAACAAACGAAGGCTAAGTTTAATATAAACGAAACCAAATATAAAAGTAAAGATATGATGAAGCAAACATTCATAAAATCAGCTATGTTGCTGCTGCTGATCCTTTCAATGGCAACGACGCGAGCGCAGGAGGTCGCTCTGAAGACCAACTTACTGGGATGGGCTTCCACATCTGCCAACGCCGGCATCGAAATCGGCATGGGCAAGAAAACAACCTTCCAACTCTTCGGCACCCTGAACCCCTGGAAGTTCTCGGGCGACAAGAAGATGAGATTCTGGAATGTTATGCCAGAATACAGATGGTACACCTGCCAGAAGTTTGGAGGCCATTTCTTCGGAATTCATGCCTTAGGCGGTGAATACAACATTAAAAACATTGACATGCCCTTCGGCATCCTGCCGAAAACTCTGGAGGGCAGGCACTATGAAGGCTGGTATGTAGGTGGAGGCCTCACCTACGGCTACCAGTGGCTACTCAATAAGCACCTCAATTTCGAAGGGTCTATCGGTTTGGGATATGCCTACAGTCCTTACAAGCTTTACGGACGATGCGAAAAATGTCTCGACAAAGACCACCGCAACTATGTGGGCCCTACAAAAGCCGCACTATCTCTCATATACGTGTTCTAAGAATTTAATTTAACTGTGGTTTTAAACTGACAATAAAAACACGTAATAACTAGACAGAATACAAAAAAAATTTAGGGAAATCATAATATGGATAAAATGAAGCTTTATGCGGTCATTTCGCCCCTCTGCATGCTCTTTTCTCAGGGCATCATGCCTGCTCAGGCTCAACAGCTGGCAGGGGGTAAGGTTCAGGTAGAAAGCGTTTTAGCACGCAAGAACGGCAACCGGATGGACGTTGCCTTCCGTATGAATCTGAACGATTTGAAGATGAAATCAGAGCAGCAGATTGTTTTCACACCGGTAATGGTAGGAACTGATTCTATCGCTCTCAACCCTATCATCATCCAGGGTAGAAACCAGGCTGTAAGATACCGCCGACTTGCCGACAGCAAGAAGAATCCGCAGGCACAGATTCTTACCCGCAAGAACAAGACCAGTCAGCAGGTTTACTTCGCCCAGTCTGTTCCTTACCAGAAATGGATGAAGAAGTTCAAACTCTCGGTGAAAGAAGATCTCTGCGGATGCGGCAACCTGATAGAACAGGACAATACGCCGATTGCGGATATCGACCGTACACCGAAGATTACGAAGGATTTCTTTGTGCAGCCGAAGGCGGAAGCCAAGAAGGTGAGAGCCGAAAAGGGTGAAGCCTATCTCAGCTTTGTGGTTAACAAGAGTTATATTCTTGCCAACTTCCGTGAGAATGCTACTGAGCTGAAGAAGATTACTTCCACCATCGACCTGGTGAAGAACGACAAGAACGTTGAAATCACAGATATTGATATCCATGGTTTTGCTTCGCCTGATGGTTCGTATGCCAACAACAAGCGCCTTGCCAACGAGCGTGCAGCTGCCCTCCGTAAATATGTGAGCAGCCTCTACACCTTAAACTGCAAGCTCTTTACCTATCAGGCTACACCGGAAGACTGGGAAGGATTCAAGAAGAAGATCCAGGCTAGTCATCTGGCTGATAAGGAAGCAATTCTCGAGATAGCTAACTCCTCGCTGGCTCCCGACGATAAGGACCTGAAGATCAGAAAGTTCCATCCGACTAGTTACCGCTATATCCTGGATCATATCTATCCTCGTCTCCGTCATAGCGACTATACGGTAACCTACACGGTTCGTCCGTTCAGCATCGAAGAGGCCAAAGAGATTTTGAAGACCAAACCACAGCAGCTTTCTCTGCAGGAGATGTTCCTGGTGGCACAGACTTACGAGCCGGGTTCGCCAGAGTTTAACGAGGTATTCGACATTGCCGTCCGCCTCTTCCCAGATAATGAGACAGCGAATCTCAATGCCGCCTGCACCGATTTGCAGAAAGGTGATCTTACTTCTGCCGAAAAGCATCTTGCCAAGGCAGGCAACTCGAAAGAGGCAGAGCGTGTAAGAGATGTCTTCAAGCAGATAAAGGAATTGGAATAACAGAAAATTAGAGAATAACGATTATAAACAAGCTTAACTTTCAAAAATTATGAAGATTAAACATTTATTTGGCTTGGCTGTCATCGCAGCTATGTCAGCAAGCTGTTCAAGCAATGAGGACCTGGGAACCGCAGGTCCAGGTACTGGTACTAATGAAGCAGGTGTTGGTTATGCAATTTTCACCATCAACTTGCCTTCGGTAAGTGGAACTCGTGCTGCAGATGCTGGTGGTGCAGAAATGGCTGAAGGAACACCAGAAGAGTATAAAGTTAGTAACGCAACTGCCCTCATCTTCCAGAAGTATGGTTCAGATGAAGGCTCTTACAAGTTTGTTGAGAGCGTAACTTTACCTATAGATGGATGGACAGACGATTCCACACCTGGTATCACAACTACTTCTAAAAAGCTGGTAGCAAAGCTTACCAATGTGGATACCAAGAATGATTATAGTGTTTTGATTTTGCTTAACAATAAAAATGTTAATTTGCCTACTGTAGGTCAAAGTTATAATGATTGGAATAGCAAAAACATTTTGACTCCTTCAGTTACTGATTGGGCTGGTTCTGATGGCTTCTATATGGCTAATGCTCCGTTGAAAGGAAGTGCTGCCTCACCTGCAACTTTGGTTCATATTGACAAAGATAAAATATATGCCAGCGAGGCAGAAGCAAATAAACCTACTAACGATTGTGCTGCAACAGTTTTTGTAGAGCGTGGAGTAGCAAAGATGACAGTTGCTGCCCCTGGAACAATAACTGTTAAGGACAAGGCAACATCGAATGACACACAGAGTAAAGTAACATTTAGCAAATGGGCTTTGGATATCACAAACAAGAAGACATACGCTGTTCATAATATTGATGGCTTGAGCAAAGATTTCTCTGATATTTGGACTACAGAACGTTTCACTGGTACTAACAACCGAGTTTATTGGGGTACGGATCCTAACTACAATTTGGCTGAACTCAATACTAATGATGCCAAAAGAAAAGAAGAATTCAATTTTATCACTGCTCCAAGTGAGATTAATAAAGACTTCACCAACACCACCAACACCAATCCGGTATATTGCTTAGAGAACACCTTTAACTTGGCAAACATGTATCAGGGTCAGACAACCCGCGTTATCTTCAAGGCAACATATACTCCTAAGGATGATGCAGGCAATCCCCTTGCAGAGCAAGATGGAACATTCTACACCATCGGTAAGACAAATATCCTGAACGAAGCAGCCTTAAAGACTGCAGTTAATACTGCAGCAACTTCAGTTCTCCCAGGTTGTACAGTTGACTATACAAATCTCAAGACAGAAGGCTCTCATGTGATTACCTTGGCAGATATCAAGGATTCTACTGGTAAAACTCTTGTTGCCGATAAAGATTATAGTGGTAAGACAGGTACACAAATCGTTAAAGAGATTAATGATAAACTCGGCTTGATTGATGGAGCAGGACATGCAGAAGCGATGGTTGGTATCAATACATACGCACAGGGTGTTACATATTATATCGCTCGTGTTAAGCACTTCGGCTCATTGACTCCATGGAACTCAGGTGAATCTTATGGAGACAACAACGACAAGTATCTTGGCCGTTATGGTATGCTCCGTAACAACTGGTACGAATTGAAAGTTGGCAACGTCTATGGCCCTGGCTACCCTGGTGTACCTCCAGTAGACCCAAATCAGCCAGATGATGAGAATGAGAAGTATCTTAGCGTCAGCGTAAAGATCCTTTCTTGGGCTAAGCGTTCAGACACAGTCGATTTGTAATCCATTACACATTATTATATATAGTTCAGCCGCTCTAGCGCTAAGGAGCGGCTGGCTATCTCGGAAAAATAAGAATCTATTTATACACTTTACTTTTTCATAAAACAGATAAGCATCATGGCAAACAAGAAGTTTAACAGTTGGATCAGGAATATATGCATGGGATGGGGCTTCATCATGGCCGGCAGCCTGCTAGCAAGCTGCAACGACTTGATGCACGACGACCTGCCTCCTTGTGACATGGGTGTTGACTTGCAGTTCAAGTACGACTACAACGTGCAGCGTGCCGACATGTTCAAAGATCATGTGGGCGGACTCTGCGTATTCGTATACGACGAGCAGGGCAACTTCATTGCTCGCCATGATGCTTATAACGATGCGACATCACAGCCGCTCAAGGACCCTAACTATGCCATGCGAATCAATCTGGAACCGGGCAAATACAGATTCGCAACCTTCGCCTTCCAGAAGAAATACGAAGATGCACTTGCGCAGCCAGGTGCCAAATTCCAGATAGCTCTGCCACAGCAGGGTGATAACATCACCGCCCTCCATGCCCGTCTCGACCGCGAACAGGGCAAGGTAAACAACCAGAGCCAACCGCTTGATACACTCTGGCAGGGACTCAGCAACGAACTGGTTGAAGTAAAAGACCTGCAGGTTACACGCCATACCATCGGTCTGGTTCGTGATACCAAGCAGCTCACCATCAGCCTGCATCAGACCGACGAGCCTGCCAACATCAATGCCGATGACTTCAGTTATCAGATAACCAATGCCAACGGCGATATCAGTTACGACAACTCTCTCCTCCCCGACGAGGAGTTGACATATACCCCATACTACACCTGGACCACTGAGTTTAAGGATTACGAGGGCAATGTAAAGGAGCGCACCGCTCATGCCGCCCTCATGTTCTCCCGACTCATCTGGCATCCGGCAGAAGAAAACGACAAGAACGCCATCCTCACCATCACGAACAAGACTACTGGCGAAGAGGTGGCACGCATCAATCTTGCAGACTTTCTGGCTCAAGGCCGTGGCGCCTTCGAAGCCCGCCATTATTCAGAGCAGGAATTCCTGGACCGAGAGTACGACTACAAGCTCGACTTCTTCCTCCAGGGCAACCAGTGGAAGTATGTACAGCTCAGCATTTCCATCCTGGATTGGAGCAAGCGCATCCAGCGTGTCGATTTCTAACCGTTTCAGGTGTCAGAGCCCCCTCCGGGCATTTAGCTCATAAGAGTATTTGACTTTAAAAATTAGCAACAATGAAAATACGAGATTTCATTTTAAGTTTAGTTAGTTGGTTTATATTGTTGGTTACAGTAAGTTGCTCTGACGAACTTGGAGGCGAGCGCACTCCCATTTCGTCAGAAAGCAACTTGCATGTACTCGTGCCAACCGTGCTCAGCAGCCGCGGCACCAATCCCGACGATGCTTCCGGCCTTCCTACCTATAATGCCACGGTAGATGAATGCCAGATCAACGACCTGACCCTCTATGCTTTCCCTACAGGAAATGAAGGCAAGCTCCTGAAAAAGACGCTCCCTGCCCCACTGGCTTCGATGATGCTGGAGCAGCATGTAGCTAACTATCAGCTCAATATCGAGCCGGGCACTTACCATATCTATGTGGTTGCCAACATGAACAAGGTGTTGAGTGGTCAAACTATCCAAACTGAAGATGCTCTCAAAAAAATAGTACTCGATTACAGACCTACAAGTACACCAGGTATGCCTGTATGCACCAATATCCCGATGATTTACGAACCAGAGAAGGATGCCACAGGCAAACTCGCAGAAACCGAGATTAAAGCAGCGGGTGATAAATATACCGAGGTGGCAGCTAACCTGAAGTTTACATGCGTAAAGGTTAAGCTGAATCTTATCTTCGATCCAAATGACGCAGAAGTTGCAACCAATTTCGGAGGCAAGCCCTTTAGCATCAACAGTATTTCAGCCGATAAGCTCTCTCCTTTTACCCATCTTTACTGGGGCGGTAAATTCGAGGCTCCTTCTTGGGCAGATAAAGATTACAAGGATGGTTTTTCAAGCAATACGTATCAGACATCTGAAGGTCCAGCCGTATACTATACCGAATGGACAGACAACAGATCTGCGTCAGCAACAAATAACAATGATGATATTAAAGGAACCGGAGATGCGAAGAATGCTCCAGATAATGCTGCGGAGAAATGGCTTTTCCAGCAGACGTATTATCTTCCTGAGCGATATATCTCATCAGAATCCGACCGCAGTTATCTTACCATCAATGGTAAGGTAGGAAATTCTGCAGTCAACAATTATCGTATCAATCTGGGTCATAAGAAGGATGAAACCAGCACCACAGAAGTACCCGTATTCCCTCGCGGTACCTTCTATGAGATTACCGGTGCTATCAAGACCCTCGGTAATATGGAGCTGGATTGCAAGGTAAGTGTAAAGCCCTGGGAGACAGTACCAATAGATGCCGACTTCAACCATACTACATTGTGGGTAAGCAAGACGGAGGCTAATGTAACTTCAATGAAAAATGATTATATCACATATAATTCGAATGCAGGCACAGTAGGGTTTGGATGCGATACAAAAATAAACTCAAAAGACATCATCATTGGCACCAAACGTGGTAAAGACGCTAATGGCAATGATAGTATAGAGTTTCGCGTGAATCCAAATATCCCAATCAAAGCTTATGCACAGCTAGTAGGCACTGCTAAGTTTTGGCTCAAGGCAAATAATCTCAAGAAATATATAGATGTACATTATGATGTTAAACCTTATCTGGATGTTACAAAAGAACTTGTCATCTACTATAATAAAGATGATAAATCTCAGAATAAAAGAACCATAAAATGGGATACTAACCTTGGTGGTATTAAGTTGGATAGAACTACAGATAAAAAAGGTAGCTCTATCATCAAAATGAGCGTAAATTCATCGGATGATGCAACAGGAACGTTCACGGTTACAGCTACGGAAAATCCTGTAACAACCACCATTCATGAATTCACGGTAACGTCAAAAGATGGATCTATGCCTCAGAAAGTTCGTGTAAAAGTAAGTCCTCCTATCGGTGACTATCGTATCTATTTCAGAGCTATCAATGACCGAAGTAAATATAATGGAGGTAACGGTTCCGATAATTTCCAGGGAATCTTAACTGAAGAAGGTACAAACAACTGGAGCGATGGATGGAATGAGGATGCAAAAGATACAAGTGATCCAATAACAAAAAGCCACTACATCTATGTTTATACCCAGATAGGTGAAACAGAAGATGCCGTTACAGGAAAAGGTTGGGTTTTTACGAAAGAATCGGACGATAGAAATGGATGGCCTGGAGTAGAAATGGTGGCCGACGAGACTAACACCGGATGGTATTACAAAAACTTCCCTGTAGATGCGAAGTCTGTATTAAATACAAATGAATCAAAAGGTCAAAGAACTATTAAGCCAGGTGAGACATTGATTATGTTCAGTAATAATACATATCAAGATCAAGGATATAGTTTACACCGTTGTCCTCATCATCTAGAGCCGGGTATTCCTCTCTTCGATTATGAAGATCGTGAAGGATGGATTGTCTATGATCCTACATCCGACCCTATATGGCGTGTACATGATGATATGCCTGAAATTGAGAACATAGAGTTCAAGGTATATACCCAGTTTGAGCTTTTTGGATGGTATAAGGTATATGGTATCGCATCAGGAGAAAACCAGTTTACCATTTGGGATGATACTAAAGCCAAAAAAAGCTGGAAATGCGAGAAGGTGGGAAAAGATTGGTATAAAACAACCATCAAGTTGAAAGCAGTAAAAGGGGAACACGAAAAAAACATCCTCCTGAAAAAGGAAGACAACGATAAATCTCCTACTATTACACTCTTCGATGGCAATAGCTACGAGAAGTATGGCGACACTGGTTATTACCAAGGAGACAAATGGCATCAAGGTAAGCCTAATGGCGTAACTGAATAAATAATATTGGAAAAATGAAGAAGATAAAGCATTTAATGATATGGATGGGATTGCTCCTAAGCCTTGTTTCCTGCAAGGATACGATGGAGGCTATCGGACTCGGCGGGGATGAAATCCCTGCCGAGGGGGTAGTCTTGAACATTGAGTTGCCCAACTTCTCCGAAAAGAAAATTAATACTAGAGCGGGGGCTACAGAAAGCATAGGTAAGATTACTGCTGTGTTTTATGGCAAAAGCAATACTTACAAAGGTATGGCGAATGTCAACATTGTAAGCAAGAATACAGACGGAACGTATCAGGCAAAAATCAGTAATGTCCCATCTGGAACAGTTACTGTTCATCTGGTAACAAACGTAAGCAATCTCGAAGAGACAGAAGCAGAAGATTTGCAAAACATTGCGTTAGCTACACCTAGAACAATAGATACAAGCAGCCCAGTATGTTGGGGTAGCGTATCTTTAACGGAGCTCTTGGATGGTACGGCAAATGTCAGTTTGTATAGACAATATGCCAAGGTTACCTTGAAAGTAGCTGATGCGGTAAAGACTGATTTCCATGAAGAAGATGCTGGTCTTATCATCAATCATGCAGCTGCAAAGAGTGCTATCGCCCCTGCTGGTTATACAGAACCAACCGATGCCTTAGCAGAGACAACAGAGTTTAGTAGCACAGATTTCGGCGATGGAACAAGCCGTGAAGTAATGGTAACAGAAACATCTGCAGGTAAAGCTTTCGCTATCATCAAGGCAAAATACAACAATGTAGAAGGTTACTATAAAGTGGGGCTCTACAAGGATGCAACAACCAAGAAGAATCAGTATGCCCTCTTGAGAAACCATAACTATATCATCACCGTAACCAAGGTGAATGACTATGGTTTCAAATCTTTGTCTGAAGCTATCAAGGCTGAACCGGAAAACAGATTGGTGGCAGATGTTGTAGATGACAATCCTGCCATCACCAACATGATAGCTTGCAAGGATTACGAACTGGGTGTTAGCGATAATTTGTCCCTCAAGGCAACAGCTACTGAAGCAAAAATCACTTTGGTCACTACGCTCAAATCTGCAACATATGGTGTAAATATCAATGATAGCAGGGATAGCTGGATCAAAAGCTATACTCAGGAGGGTGAAGGAATTACAACTCCTGAAAGTGGTAGCCTGTCATCTTCTGGCAAAAAATATCTTTTGAAGTTTACGCTGGTTCCAAACACTCATGAAACCCCAAGAACAGGAACGGTTACGATATCATCTGGTGATCTCAAACTTGATGTGAAGATAACCCAGGCTGGTTTCAATTTTATGAGAGACGACCCTAAGCGTAAAGTCATCATGTTTGAAAATGACAGTGAGTATAAATCAGACTATTTTGCCTGGTTGGATAAGGAGGTTAAAGGAATCAGACCAGATCAAATGCAAAACGTAAAAAGAAATGATGGTCTTCATTTTACTGTAGGAAAGAATGCCTACAGTTATAAGATTCCTAAGCTGACAGGGGATAAACTTACAGATAACGATAGCCATTTCACTGTTAGCGATGACGGACGTTACTGGAAAGTGACGTTGGCAGATAAGCACGATAATAATTATAATCTTTGGAAAGGCACCTTTACGATAAAAAACGCAGCTGGTATCAACATCACCTACACTGTTTATCATACTGGTATCTTCCATGAGATAACAGAAAATATGGCAAACAAATATGAATTAGCAGAGGGTGGTGATGACAATCTTAAGATAAAAGGTATGTTCTATTATGGTGTAGTGAAGGTGCAGGGACAAACTAAAACCTACATCATGCTTGACCGTAATCTGGGTGCTACCGACAATAGTCCTTATGCACCAGACGTCAACGAACTTAAAGACCATAAAGGTGCTATCGGTGGATACTTCAAGATTTCAGAGGATAAGAATAAATCAGATGTCAAGCAGGGGAATCTATCCTCTACTCTATCTCCTGAAGGCTTTGAAATACCAGAGAAATCGGTGTTTGAAGACTTGATTGCAAATGGTACGCTTAAAACAGAGGTACGCCATACTGTTCTTGGAGAATCGTACTATTGTACATTTATGAATACAACAAGCTCTGAGTTGAAAACCATCTATCTGCCATACGGAGGATATCTGGAAGGTGAAAGCCATAAATATCCAATGCACGTGGTCTTTTGGACCAAAACACTAGTCTCTGGAACACAAGGATTCAGTGGAGGAAGTCCGGAATATGGTTACTGGTATAACTATTTCGACGTGTACAACGATAAGAAGGGTTTTTCCAACGTACGTTTCGTGAGTGGTAGTAATGGAAATAACACCCATCGCTACAAGGCGATGCCATTACGATTGATCAGTAAGACAGTATTAAAGAATCCTACACTTTAATATAAACAAGAGAAATCCACAGCAGGCACTCAAGCCAGCTGTGGATTTCTTGATTCTTAGCTTCTCTCAAATCTGCAACTTCATTTCATCAATACGAACGCCAAAATCATCCATATAGCGTTTGTATATATAAGAGGCAACTTGTAATATTCCCATCATAGTCATTATTCATCTTATAGTTTATTGCCGCAAAGTTCCGCTTTTTTATTGAAACCACCAAAGAAAACCACAATAAATCTGCAAGTTATATCAATCCAAAACGTTTCAACAACTTCATGGAAATATTCTCATAAGAACAAATAGCCTTTTTTATTTCTACCAAATCATTCTTATTAATTTTTCCCTTCATCTTATCTATTGAAAACAATTCTGCAAATCGTTCCTTTGAAATTCTTTTAAAATCAGAGCAATCGACAAATCTATCTTGGTCACCCAAAAACTCATACTCAGAAGCCTTCAATAAATAGTGCAATTTCCTTCTACTTTCAGGAAGGTGCTTATTGATTTCTGAGTTGATAAGTACAAAACCAATCGCATTTCCTTCTTGGTCTTTACCCACAACTACAAAGAACTTCTTTCTCCCTTCATCTCCTTTATTTTTAGGAATAATACCTTCTCCTTTTGTCAGGCAAAGACGATAAACTTCACCCTCCTCAACTGTATCAAGGAGTAAGTTTTGAAGCTGATTATCATTTCCCAGCAATTCTTTGAAGTTCACCATAGCCTAAGCCTCCAAAATAGAATCTATAAATTCCTGTTCCTGGAGATACTCTAAAAACTCATTAGAAGCATCACCTGCTTTTGCAATATTCAGAGAGGTCATAACAGCATTATGATTTTTATCCCATGCCTCATGCCAGGCAGAATCATGAGATAGCTCAGACAAAGTCTTGGTATCCATATCTTTGTATTTATCAATGGCAGCATCCAACGCTTCTATCTCAGCTTTACTCAATTCGTCCAAGTCAGGCTTTTCGCCAGCTTTCACAAAAAACCAAGCGCATTCCCCACCAGCAGGTAACAAAGAATCGCTAATAGCTTTGACATCCCTATTGTTTCCCTTGCCATTCATTAATTTCAAGGCATCATAAAGATGAGAGGGAACCGGTCCGTGTTCCATGGCGATAAAAGTATCCTTAACTAAATGTTGACCATATTTTGCATAGAGATTCCTTTCCGCAAAATAGATAATCTTAAACAAATGAATGAAATCCGTTTCACCACATTTGTCTAAGACATACAAAGCTACCGCTTTAAGCTTAGCGATATCCTCCGCCGACATTTTATTCATACTTCTCATAATCAATTCCTTCTATATTTAGCACTTCTGCCGCAAAAATACGCTTTTTCCTCGAAACCACCAAGAAAATCACAAGAAATTTGCAAATTATCAGCAGATAACCACGAAAATCTGTAAACGATAAACTATTAATCTTTATTAAATTATGAATACTATCGCCCCATTTTACGCCATAATGATGTATATTTGCAATCAGAATGATTATCAATTAAACATTATAAGCTTATGGCACAGATAGCAATGACAGTCCGTATGGACAACCAGCAGAAAGCACAGTTTGATAAACTCTGCGAGCAATTCGGCATGAGTGCGAATACCGCTATCAACATCTTTGTTAAGGCAGTAATTCGCAGTAAGAGCATTCCCTTCTCCATTCAAGCAAAGAATGAAGAAGAAGATGAAGTGACTGCAAAAGCAAAAGCTGCGTTCCAGTATATGTGTGACACAGCAAGAGAGAATAACATTGATATGTCACTTGATGAGATCAATGAAGAAATCAGAGAAGTCAGACGATTAAGAAAAGAACGCAATGGTATATGCAGTCATTGATACGAACATTATCGTGTCCTCGTTTATAACCAAGAACCCTTCTTCGTAAGTATCCGCTTAACTCCGTATTGCATAGCTCAAAAAAATATTGTACCTTTGCACGGCGGCATTATTTTTCTAATTTTGAGACAAGAATACGCAATTTAGCCCTCCATCAGCACAAGCTAATGGAGGTTATACCTTAATTTGACTAAATATTAAATTCATTTTTATTGTTCCTCATCTTCCCAGAACTCAGGAAGAAGAGTATAATACTTATCCTCAGGCGTAGAATCTATGTGCTTCAACACATAACAAAGCCAACGCTCAGGATTTTTATCTAGCACCTTACATGTAATGGTGATATACAAAACCAGTACATAAACCTATATCCACTTATCCAAATAACATTTAAAATCCTCTATACCTATAACCTCCACTTTAGGAAAAGGAATATCTTCCAGGACCTTAAAGTGCTTGTCTTCTGTAACAATACACTTTGCATTTGCAGCAATGGCACAATCTACAAACTTATTGTCATCTTTATCTGCCTCAATTAAAGCAAAAGTATAATGAGGATCTTTGCGAATTATATTGGGTCTAGTCAATATAGCATAAACTATGGCTTCAGAAACTTGAGGGGATATATTACGAGATAAAACCTCTGAATACTCCTCTATTATTTCATTGGACACACAAAGGTTATAATCGCCACTAAGAAAAGCATTCCACACCTTACGATACGGACTTCTAGGGGCGATTGACATAATCAAACTATTTGTATCCAATACAATATTCATAACCTAAAGATTATAATATTGGTTTATTGTATGGAGTACGTTCATGGAGATGCCGGAAACTCTCGATACGTTCTTCATTCAGGGTTCCTTCATTCCACATTCTATCTAATTCAGCATCAGCCATCTGAACAAAATAATCGGAGATTACCTTATTCAAATCTCGCAAAGCCTCAGGAGTCTTGATAAATGACAGCATATCGAGGATTTGCAATTGAGCTTGATTCATTGTTGCTACCTGTGCCATAATAATTCATTTTATTAATATCTAACCGCAAAATTACACTTTTTCCTCGAAACCACCAAGAGAATCACAAGAAATCTGCAAGTTATCTGCAAATAACCACGAAATCAACCGTAAACTATAAACTATTAACTGTAAACTATATTATTACACTCTAACTGCGCCAATAACTCAGCAGACGCATAACTCTTCCAAAATACGTCCTCATAGCAAGGAGACTGCAAGAGATTCTGCATTGGATCATCCTTGCGACGAACAACAGGACGACGATATGGCTGAACAAAGTAGCGTACTTTGGCTGGCACGATAAACTCCTGCACCTTGCCTTGGTAAACAATTACATATTCATCCTCATGTCCTATGTAGCCTTCAGGCCAAAGTACCTTTTCATCCAAGCGAGGCATATCCTCCGGTATAGGATTTCGTCCATGTCCCTTCTGTTCCTTCTGGCTATTCAAAAGTTTCTTTATAGCCTTGCGCTTGCGATACTCCTCACAGAAATTCCGACACTCCTGGTAACGTTTCTTTTCCTCATCAGTGAACTCAACCGAGGCCAATACCTTATCATAGATGGTTTCACGTTCTTCCTTACTAAAGACTACCCGCTCACGCTTTTGAGTAAATATCATCCTGACAAGAGAGGCTATCTGCTCGGTCTTAGACTTGCTTTTAGCTTCAACCTTGGCCAGTTTATCCTTGATTTCATCCGTCAAAGACTCATGCGCTTCCTTTGCCGCAAGCTGATACTTCTGCAACAGTTCCTGACCTTTGGAAGAATCCTTGTCACCAAGGGCGATGAACGCCTGCATGAACATGTCAAACATATCAGCCAAACGATTCAGCGCAGTTTTCTCGAAACGGGTTTTAGCTGCAGACATCTGCTGGCGAACCTGTTCACTTACATTTTGGGCGATTGTCTCCGCTTTCTTATCTACATCAGACTCACGCTTATCCAAAGCCTTATTACGTTCCTCCAATTCCTTGGTCTTATCTGCCAATTGAGCTTCCAACTCTTTTCTGATACGTTCTTCTGCTTCAGCAACACGGCGAGCCACCTCCTCGTCAATCAAGTCTTGACGAGTGATGCGCTCCACCTGCAGGTCATGCTCTGCATGCGCTGCCCGATCATTGGCATCGGACAACTGGCCTACGGCATTAGCATATTTCTCTGCCAAAGACGCACTTTTCCCTGTATTTTGTTGCTGTTCAAACATATCGTTTACCTTATTGTTTACCATTTTTTCCTCGCATGTCGACTGGCTCCATGCACAAGTAGTACTTCAGGTCATCCGTCAACTGACAAACTCTAGCCATAAGCCTACACAGTTATACTAATGTAGGCTCGAAGCTGTTCGATACTGATGTCAGCAGGGAGAATTAGTGTCACACCATTGGGATAGCTTAATTTTAAATAAGGATTGCGACGGTTGCGAGCATTTGCAGACTCACGCATCTCCTTCGCCTCATTGTCACCGATTACAACCTCGGCGAACTTTGGCTTGCTGTTTAATTGTTTCTTGCCTTGTACCATAATTTGAATAATTTAAAATCACGGTGCAAAGGTACGAAACTTTATCTAGGCACACAATACGGCATTCACCGAATACTTACCATACATCAATATCTCCTGGAGTACGGGAATATGCATTCGGATACATCAAGGCATTCCCTTGTCCTTTCAGAATGCAGCACCTAAGATCATCCTCTCTGAGCATAGAATAGAGTTTGCTTGCAACCACATTCACCTTTATGTTTTGTCGGCGAATCTGTTGCGCCTTACCCATCCAGGCCATCAGCAAGTCCCTTCCCATAGGATTTTGCTTTAGCTCTTCAGAAAATTCTTTCGTCAATCTCTCGATACCATCAAAACAAAAGCCAAGAAGAGCTTGCCTAGAAGCAAAGGTGTATGGTTGTCGCCAATCTATTTTGGCGACGACCATACTCATATCCACCTTCTTGCCAAGGCAATAATTTAAGAACAAAAGGATTGCTGATGTTTTTACCATTTCTTATTTCAGATATTTCCTGTCATTATCCTCGAACCAGTCAGCGAGAGCTTCCTCAAAGCTCCACTTAAACTGATAACCGCAGTTCTTTAATTTCTCACCACAGATATTAGTAGAAATCTGGAGTTTCTTCACTCTCGCAGGACAGATACCCATTGGTGAGCCAAGAAGCATGGCAGTTCTAGCCATAGGCATGATAACCCAGTTAGGAATATCAGGCACAAACTGAGTCAATCCAGTAACCTTCTTCATAGCCTCTACGATATGCTGAATGGTATAAGCTGGTTCAAAGCAACAGTTATACAACTCAACACCATGCTCATGATGCTCCAAGCGATATAGCATGAAGCGAACCAATTCCTTTACATAGATACAAGCCTTGATGGTATCCTTTC
>OBLO01001613.1_pt1 | contig 19231 bp, 3 predicted proteins | sample 1519401 | NCBI WGS metagenome assembly OBLO01 (sample SAMEA2602897, study PRJEB22501) | metagenome | reverse complement strand
GATTATTATAACAATTGCTGTCCCTGGACGCAAGATACGCCCTTGTTTTCATCAGGGAATCTGGACATTTCATCGACGGGAAACTGCAAAACTGGGTTTCCGATCTGTACCAGCAAGCCCGCGACTCACGGCTCGCGACTCGTGACCAGAAGGGGGGGGCTGTTGCACTTGCAACAGCCCCCCTTCTCTTATCCCCACACCACCTTCATCCACTGTCCGTAGGCTTCTTCCAGATGCTGGGCCAGGGTGTTGAACAGGATGTAGACCAGTTCCCCGTCCACTTTCTGTCCCCGGCACAGGATGCAGGCATCCAGCACCAGGTTCCCTTCCTCATCCAGATAATACTTGAAGGCCTTGTATTTCCGGTTGGTTTCATCGATCTGCTTCAGCAGGGCGGTTTCGTTGGTCTTTTTCAGGGCCTTCTGGACCACCAGGATCCGCACCATGCCGTAGATGCTCAGGTCCCAGACCACCACTACCGGCAGCCGGGCCTCCTTCAGGGCCAGGTGGGACCGGAACACCACAGGTTTCAGATCTTCCCCGGAGATTTCCTCCAGGGTGAAGTCTTTCAGTTTTTCCTTGTCCAGGTAGTCCTGGAAACTTTGGGCTTTGGGGTTCATTCATTCTCCTTTTTCCAGTTCCGCAGAGGGGCTTGCCGGGCGACACGGCCCGGTAAGCCTCCGGGGCTGCTTCCGCTGCTTTTCCTTACACTTCTTCCACGGTGATTTCCCCGTTGGCCGGCTGGGATACCGCCTGGGACCCATCCACCAGATCATACCGGCTGGAATAAGTCAGTTCCGGATGGAAGCAGGGAGTCCAGAAGTTGCTGAAGTCCCGGTCTTCCATGGTACGGGTCCAGTTGGTCTCGCTGTACCGCTGGTTGTACACGTAGTTGTGAGGATCCAGATCCACCAGGTTGCCGTTGCTGAACTGGGTGTGACCCTGCCGGTCGAACAGCAGGTACATCCACCGGCCGCCCCGGCCTGCCTCAGCCAGCCACTGGCTCAGGTTCTCCTGGGGCCGGCCCAGCTTCGTGTTGATCCAGTACACACTGTGCACCCGTTCATCGGTGCGCGGGGTGGTCCCGAACACATCGGTGATCATGGTGCCGTTGCTGAAGGTGGCCTTGTCCAGTACGAACAGCTTATCCAGCTGCAGCGTCCCTTGGCTGGTCTTCACGGCACCGTTGCGGACCCACAGGTGCGGAATCCGCACCCCATGGGCCGCCTTGATGTCGCCGATGGTCAGGCTTTCCACCGGTGCGGCCTGATCGGCCCCGTCCACATCCAGGGTCAGGGTGCTGCTGGCGCCCGGTCTTTGGCTGATTTCCGCCACATGGATGGTGGACCCGGACAGGGACAGCCGGCTGCCGGCTTCCATATGTTCGATGGCCGTGGTCTTCTGGGGATTCTTCACATAAACCGCGATCAGATCCCCGTTGATGGTATCCAGGTACAGGCTGCCGTCTTCCACTTCCACGCCGGCCTTCTTTCCAGCCAGCAGGGAATACAGATCCACGTCGCCCACGCCCGTATGCTTCAGGGTGATGTTGCCGCTGCCGGCTTCCACTACAGCCCGGTCGCCGCCAGTCTGGCGGTGGCTGTCTTCCATATTGCCTCTGCCGGTGATGGTCATGGACACATCGCCGTCTTTGGAGGTGACATGGATGTCTTCCGCCTTCTGGGAGTCATTGCCTTCGAACCGGATGGAACCGTCGTTGGTGGCGAACCGGAGGTCCCCACCGCCGGTCACATCCTGCCGCAAGGTAATGGTACCTTCCTGCCGGGTCCGGGCATACAGGTTCCGGCCTGCCTCCACCTTGCCGTCAAAGGTGATGTCACCCTGGCTGGCGGAAGCGGTCAGATCCCGGCCGGATTCCACATTGCCCTGGAAGACGATGCCGTCGTTCCGGGTGCTGGCCTGGAGATCCCAGCCGGCCTGCACATTGCCGCCCATGGTCACACTGCCGTTGTCGGACTGGAGAATGGCATCGCTGCCGGCTTCCAGTTTCCCTTTCACCAGCACATCGCCGCTGCCCGTCTTCACAGTGGCGTCACCGGTCTTCGCTTCCACCTGCCCGTCGATGGTCACATCGCCATTCTGGTTCTTGATGGTTGCAGCCGTACCGCTCTGGACATCCCCGGTTACGACGAGATTGCCGTCCTGCTGGTTATCCAGGGTGATGCTGCTGCCCGCCGTGGCATTGCCGTTCTGGCGGAGGCCCTTCTGGGCTGTCAGTTCGATGGAACCGTTGGTAGCGGTCAGGCCGCCGCTGTTGGTCAGCATCGTGCCGGCTTTCATCTTCAGGTTCCGTCCAGCGGTCACTGCCTGTTCGTTGGCCATGCTGCCGCCGGATTTCAGCCCTGTATCCTGGCTGGCTTTCACCACGCCCTTATTATGCAGGTCAGTCTTGGCATCCATGTTCACATCCCCGTCTTTGGCTTCCACATCGCCTTTATTGATGATGCTGCTGCCAGCGGAGGTCATGGTCACAGTGGTACCTGCCCGCACGATGCCCTGGTTGAGGATTTCATCGGCCGCCGTCAGTTCCACCTTGTGGGTAGCGATCAGGCTCTTGTTGATCATGCCCTTGGTGGAGTTCAGGATGATGTCGTCCCCGGTCAGGCTGTCTTCATTCTCCAGGGCCCCGGCTGCCTGTTCATGGAGCCGGCCGCTGCCAACGGTGAGGGTTCCCGTAGTCTTCAGATCAGCCTCGTCATTGACCAGGCTGATGCCTCCCGCAGCCGTCACCGGTCCGTTGACGGTCAGGTTGTTCACCGCACCGTTCTCGTAGTTGCGAACGGTGACATTCTTTGCCTTGCTGTCAGTGTCAAAGGAAACGGTCAGGTCTTTGCTGCCGCCGCTGCCGATGATCACATCGGTGGCATCGCTGCCGTTCTTCACGGTCACGGTCTGGAAGTCGTTGAACTTCGGGTTATCTGCAAGTCCGGCACCACTGTCGAGAGAAATGCCAGAAGCCGAATCAACAGAAACCGTCTTTGCCGTGATGGCATGGGCCGCCGTCTGCTTGACGGAGCCACCTGCCTTGAGGTTCAGCGTATTGGCAGTGAGTGTGCCGTTCTTCAGGTCGATTTTCCTGTCACTGGACAGATTCACCGTATCTGCCTGCACCTGGCCCACAAGCATCGACGCTTCTTCATCATTCCCAAGGCTCAGGCTGGTTTCAGCCGTCACAGCAATCGTATGGCCCGGACTCGTTTTCACCGTGCCAAGCAGGAGAAGACCGTCCTGTTCCCCGGCCTTGCTCTTGCCGGCCAGGTAAATATTGCCATCTTTCGCTTCGGCATTGATGGTCGCGCCATTCCCCAGGATGCGTACACCGCTGTCCTTCGCACCAATGCTGCCTTCTGCCTTCAGGTCAAGCAGCCTGCCGGCATTGAGGTAAGCCTGTGCCGATGCGTCAGGACTCATGGCGATATCCTTCTTGGAGGCCAGCACCATATCCTTGCCGGCATAGAGCCCGGAAAGCTGCAGATTGTGATTGCCCACACTGCTGATATACATGCTGCCGTCTGTCAGAGCAGACAGGCTGCCCGTCAGGTCGACGTCAATTGGCTTGCCCGCCGCCCCGATGTCAGCACTACCGCCTTCGAGAATCAGATTCTTTCCGTTCAGGTTGGCACTGCCATCCGTCAGGGAGTTGGTCACGCCGGCTTTGCCCAGAACGCGGATATCACCAGTGCTGGTCGTTACCTTGCCCAGTTTCAGGACAGTATCCTTGTTCTCGCCGAAGGTACGGCCGGCCACATAGATATTGCCGTCGGATTGGATATTCAGTTCACCTTTGGCTTCGATGCCCACAGGCACCTTGCCGTAGATACGGAATACATTTTCACCCTTGTCATTCTTGGTATAGCCCACATCGGAAACATTGGCGTTGACAACCTTCTTCAGATCGTCGAGCCGTTCATCCGTGGTAATACCTTTGACCAGAACATCTTCGGCCGCTTTGTCAGAGCCAATGTTCTTCGCGTGGAGCGTGATATTCTGACCGGAGATGTTGGCCTGCTTGAGCTCTGTATCCGTGCTGCCCTGCTGCTTATTGACGATGGCATCGCTGATGGCATAGAGCAGTTCATTTTCAGTCCAGCCGGCACCAGCCTTCTGCAGATCAGCCAGATGATTCTTGGCTGTGTCGCTTTTAGCCAGGTAGTCGTCAGCACTCGTATAATCGCCATAGCGGTCTTTCAGGGTCTGATAATTGACGTCATTTTCAGCTGCTTCTTCCTTGTTTGCATAAGCAGTCTTCAATTTTAGGTACTGCGCAAATTCAGACTGGACACCGGCCTTGTATGCGGCCACGTCTTCTGCCTGTTTCTGCTTGTACTGGCCATCGCCATCAATCAGGCCCAGGTCTTTCCAGCCCTGAACGAGGGTTGCCGTATTGCCGCGGTCGATGGTATCGCCGCTTGGCAGGGCATCGATGATGCTGCCCGTCGCATCCAGCTTCACATCACTGTCCGTCGATTTGATGATGCCGACACGCATATCGCTGTCTTCTGCTGCATAGATATCGCCCTTAGCCGTAATGTTGACACTGCTGGAAAGCGGGTTCAGCGCGTCCACAGCGGTATCCGGTGTTTCCACCTTCAAAGCCGTCGCGGCCGTACCAACACCTCCCTGCTGGCTGACCAGATTGATGCGGTTGCCTTTGACAGTTGTACCCGTACCATTCTGAGTCAGATTGCCCAAAACAGTCAGGCTGACATCACCATTCGTGTTCTTTGCCTGAACGAGATTGACATGACCCGCTTTGCCATAGGCACCATCAACGGTGATATTCATATTGCCGCTACCGGTATTGGCCGCGTCGAGTTTCACAGTATCGCCAAGAGACTCGATGGCAATATTCGTCAGGCCGTTTTTGGCACTGAGCTTGATGTTGTCACTCTTGAGCAGGCCGCCGTTCTGGTTGATGGCACCTTCCTGCGAAGTGATGGCAATGGTCGAGCCCGCACCGCTCTGGCTGGACTGGATCTTGCCGGCCAGGGTGACACCAGCCTTGCTCGTCACATTGATGGCCGAATTGCCATCCTGATTGCCAAGGAAGCCGATATTGATGCCGTGGTCCGCCTTGACACTGCCCACATACTGCTGGGCCGTACCCGTGTTGGTATCCCATTCTGTGCGTTCCCAATGGAACCAGCCCAGGAAGCCTGTCTTCCAGCGCTTGGTGACCACTGGCTGCGTCCGGGAATTATTCAGGACCACATTGTCGTAAACAAAGACATACTGTTTGTCTTTATTCGTGAGACTGCTCGTATCGATATAGACGCCGTTATCATTGGTAAAGGTATTGTGACCCATATCCTGCGGCGTGATTTCCTGTTCATACTTCGCCAGTTCCGTTTCATCCAGCGTCGTGACAGCACCCCAGAGACCGGCTTTATGGTCATGCTTGTAGTGTTTCCTCGTCGTGACTTTCTGGCCGCTGGTCCAGTTGTAGCGCAGATTCTTCTGCGGATTGTACTGCGAAGAAGCCCCGCTAGTGCTGAGAACCTTCCAGTCGCCTGTGGTCTTATCCCATTTTGTCAGGTCCTTGACTACCGTGCTGCCGCGGGTGTATTCCGTGAGCCGATTGGTAGAAGAGTCGGCAATGCTGATCAGGCCGTCATTCTTGTTGCTGATGAGTTTGCCCACCTGCAGATCCGTTTTCGTAGGATTGGTCACGCTGATATCATAGGCGCCATCCAGCGCAACGATTTTCCCATTGCCCGTGCTGGAAATGCGGCCGCTCAGATAAATCTTGCCGCCGTGGGCATCGATATCGGGAATGACCAGTTTCTGCGTCGACGGGTTGTAGTAGACATCGGGCTGGTACTTGTAGGTGCCGTCCGTCTGCAGGACTTTGCCACCCGGTTGTACGAGATAGTACGTCCCTGTCGTGATGACCGCATCGGACAGATCCTGTTTTCCCATACGCGCCCAGCTGCGATCCAGCTTCTGGACTTTCGACGTGACTGCATCGGCAACGGTGACTTCGTATTTGCCATAGCCGCTCTGGATCAGGCCATTGACATTGATGTCCGACGCATTGATGTAGATGTTATCACCGGCAATGCGCGAACCGCTGCCGTTGAGCACATCATCATGCGTCCGGTCTTCCCGATGGACACGGGAGGTGTTTTCATAGCCATAGGCTTTGTTGAATTCATTTACTTCGCTGTTGAAATACTTGTCTTTGTACAGCTCTTCCGGGTTGCCGCCGATGTTGACGATCCCCTGGGTAAAGCCCTGGCTGATGCTCTTGCCGGCCGTCAGGTGGATTTCCTTGCCGTTGACTTCCGCCGTGCGGTTGCCTTCGCCCTGCAGGAGGATGCTGTAGTTCTTGTTCTCTACATTGACGACACCATTTTCCGCCTCCACATTGCCGTTGATTTCGATATCGGCCTTCGGGACGAGTTCGGCATCGACTTTCTTGCCCGTCTTCTTGCCCTTTGCATCGACTTCATCAATCTTTGCCTTGATGGCAGCCGTGCCGTAGTCACTCTTGATGGTGACTGTTCCACCGGTACTGGTGGCAGCATCGGTGCTGACCGTCAGGTTGACGGCAGCGGCTTCATCCTGATTGGCACTCTTGATGACGGCAGCAGCGTCCTTGGCCAGGGACTGGCCGTTGTAATGGATTTCACCGCCCGGATTGACTGCCTTCACATCCCCCACTTTCAGATAAAGATTCGTATGGTTTTCCACGGTGACTTCCGGACTTCCCTGTGCCTTCAGCGCACCGGCGCCCTTCAGGCTGCCTGCTTCCACCACGATATTGCCGCCCGAAGCGACGATATCCGGCAGGACGATGGTATCCACCGTAAGCCCACTGACAGGCACCAGATACTCCTTGCCGTCTGGCCCGATTGCCTTAGAAAGAAGGCCGAGGTTGTCGAGTTCGTTATAGATGCGCGTCTGCTCATCCTGGTAGCCTTTCAGAGCCGTCAGGTCCTTGCTGTCACTGTACTGACTGATCAATGTAGCCAGTTCATAGTAGCGTGCCATCAGGGCATTGGCGTAATCGATGCGCGCATAAGTGATCTTTGCCGTATCGATACCGCTCGAAGCGTCAATCGTTGGCAGCTGGACAGCCTTTTCCTGTCCTTTGACGGCTTTGACGGCGGCCAGTTCATCGTTGTCCAGGACAACAATCTGTCCCGACCCGCCGATGACGATCTTCTGCTTATTCTGTGCGCCGGCCGTCACCTTGCCGTCAATCTGTACATAGTTATCCGTCTTGTCGTTGATGCTGTCGGACTTCTTGCCAACGGACGTGCTCGTGAAGTTTTCCTTGGCATCGCTGTGATACCAGGTGTACTTCACAGACTGCTCCCGCAGGTATTTATCGGCTTCATCTGCATACGCATGGATATGGCGTACACTGGAGACTTCGGCGCCCTTGCCGACGACGACCTGGTTGGCCTGTGTCAGGGTATCCTTGAATTTCGGAACGGCTACAGAAAGCGCCGTCTTGTTGTAGGCTTCCGATTCGACAGTAAGGTCCAGGTTATCCATGACGCCATTCGCGTCTTTGCCCGCATAGAAATTGACATCATTCAGGCTGTAGACTTTGCCCTGGATATCGACTTTGTTGGTCCGCTGCAGAGTGTTCTTCACATCCGACGAAGCGCCGCCAGCGGCCCCGCCCTGGGTATCGGCTACGCCTTTGGCCGTCACAGCCCAGTCGTCCGAAGCCGACAGGATGATATTGCCGTTCGCCGTATCCGTGCGCAGGGATGTCTTTCCATCGGTACGGATGGCATTCTGGCTGGTCAGGTTATTGTCCACATCCACCCAGGTAGCTGCGCCGGCACCAGCTGCTTTGATGTAGCCGGCCGCATTGATCTTGCCGCCCGATTCAGCTGCCAGAATCTGGCTGCCACTGCTCGTAAGGGACGCATTGCCGGCATCCACAGTGGCCGTGCGGTTCACCGTATCATTGAGCTTGGCGCCCTGCACCGCGACACCGCCATACCCGCTGCCTTCAACAGCATACGTCTTGTTCTGACCGAGGTTTGCCTTGCTGTCCGCCTTAGCCGTGAGCGTGCCGCCGCTGGTGATCTGACTGCCCGTCAATACGACATCAGCAGCACCGCTGGCCGTATTATCGGCCTTGGTGGCACTGGCACCGACGACGGCTGCCTTCGTGGCATCGGCGTTCAGGTCCATATGGTCCGTCTGGTCCGACTGGATAGCCACGTCACCTTTCACATCCCAGCTGCCTTTCAAGGTAACCTTACTGCCCGTATACGTCTTGTTGTCCACTGCACCGGCCAGATCACCGCTGATCATGCCACCACCGCTGCCATCGGCCGTCGTCAGATTATGCGTCGTGCCGCTGGCATTGACGGACAGCGATTTGAGCTGTGTCTTGTCGCCATTCAGTGTGATGGCCGCCATATTGGCATCGTTTTCCGTGCCGCTTCCCGTATAGGCCAGATTCGTGCCGCTGGCGAAAAGTCCGCCAACGGTGATGCCGCGGGCATCGGCTGCGGTCTGCGTCGTATTGGCCGATATCACGTTCAGAGCCGTTCCCCTGTCTTTCTTGAAGGAAGCCTTGCCCAGTGTCACCTCTGTATCGATGTCCGTATTGGCTGTTGCCGTATTGACGACGGCCGTACCGCGGCCGGCCGCTGCAAAGCCCTTGACCTTGGCTTCACTGTTGTTTTCTCCATTCTGGCTTTCGGCGCTGGCTGTGATTTCTGCCTTGTCAACATCGAGAGTCGTGCCGTCAGCTATCTGGACGCCGGCTTCGCCTTTGGCAGAGGCCGTTGCCACAGACGCACTGGCACTGCCGAGAAGGGCAACAGAGAGACTGCCCGTTTCCGCCGTGACAGCCGGACGGGTCGTGGCCTGCAGGCTTGCAGTCTGACCACGGAAGACGCTGTTTTTCTTGCTGTCGCTCTGCGCGACGAGAATCTTGGATGCACCCTCGTCACTTGCCAGGGCAACGACGCCGTTGGCACCGACCAGGCCGAAGGAGCCACCGTACGTTCTTGCAGACACAATATTGGCCTTATCGGCCTGCAAGTCAGCCGTTCCCTGGGCCGTATGCAGCGCACTTCCCTTGACTGCAAGATTCACATCACTGGTATTGTCTGCCTTGGAAACAAGGGCTCCGGCCGTCACGAGACCTGCCGTCGCGCCGTAAACCGACGACGCCGTCTGGGATACATCTGCTGCTTTCATGGTGATATCTTGGCTGCCGGAAGTCAGCGTGGAATCCACAGCTTCGATTTTCGTCTCACCGCTGGAGCTACTCTGGGCATAGGCTGCGCTGACAGCAGCCACACCGGCGATATTCGTCTGATACGCATCGATGCCCGTCTCGCCACTCTGCGCAGCTGCCACAGAAAGGGCCTTGCCCGCCTGCAGTTTACTGCCACTGATGCTGACGCCGGCATCTTTCTTCGTATCGAGGACAGCAACCGTCGCACTGAGCCCCAGCGAACCCGAAACGCTGGCCGCAGCCGCCGTAATCTTGGCATCGGTCTTGCGATCCGCGCTGAGGTCCAGCGTATCTGCTGTGGTGATGGCAGCGTTCGTCACCGCCACCTGGGTGCCCTTGGCATCGCTCTTGCCGGAAGAAGCGGTGACGCCGGAAGCATCGATGCTCTTGACGCCCGTATCCGTATTGTGGAGGGTGTCCCTGACCACCTTGCTGCTGGCTGTAGTGCCATCGGCGGTGGCCGTCTTCTGGGCATCCAGGGCCGTATTGGCCTTCTGCAGCACAGCGGCGGTATCAAAGGAAGCTCCGTTGTTATTGCTGCTGCCGTAGGTATCCGCCAGTTGGGTGCCGATGGAGGTCACCATCACGTTGGCATTGATGCCCAGGCCGCCCACCGTAGCGCCCACCAGGTTCTGATCCACGTCCAGTTCTTCCCGGGAGGCAACAGCCGCTTTCCGGGCCGTGACGGTGCTCTGGTTCACCTTGGCCAGGGTGGAGGTGCCAATGGTGTTGACACCCACCCCCGTGGCAATGGCGGCACCGCCCGCACCGAGAGTGGCTGCATTGAACTTGGTGGTCACCTTATTGTGGGCGTCCACGGTGAAGTCCTGATCGGCCGTGACTTTGCTGTTGTCCACCACTGCCGAAGTCTGGCTGTTCACATTGTTGACGGAAATCGTCGAAGCAGCAGCCCCCACGGAACCGGACACGCCGGCCACCACTGTGGTCACATTGGTGCTGCTGTCCGCCGCCACTTTCACGGAACCGGAATCACTCAGGCTGCTGTCTTTCTTTGCCGCAACCGTGCTGCTCACCAGTTCTGCATCCGTGGTGAAGTCATCATTGACCACGCCAACGCCGGCTCCCACAGCGCCGGAGACCATGGCCGCCGACACCGCTGCCGAAGCGCTGACCAAAGTGGTCTTGTGGTCGTGTTTGGCCGAGATTTCCAGTCCCTTGTTGGTGCTGGTGATGTTCTTCATGGTGGCGGAAACGGAGCCATTGAGTTTGGTGGCCGCAGCCGTTGCCGCCACGGCGCCTGCACCGTAGACCCCTCCGGCTCCGGCCACGCCGTCCGCGTTGGTGACCACCGTGGACTGCTGGCCCGCCGTTACAGCCACGTTCCGGCCGTTGACGGTCTTCTTCGCCGTATCCGTGCCGCTCAGTTCCGCAGCCGTCTCCCGGCTCAGGAGCAGGGTATCCGAAGCCGCGCTGACCCCGGCCCCGCCATCGGCGCCGATGCCCACAGACAGGGACCCCACATGGCTTTCGCTGGTGGTCACATCCTGAGCTTTCACAGCCACATCATCGGCCGTGCTGTTGTCCAGGCTGGCATTGATGTCCGAACCGGTCACGGCTGCCCGGGTGGTCCCGCCGATGTTGTTGACGGTCACCGTGCCGGCGGCCCCTACGGCCACATTGTCAGAACCGGCCAGACCGGCCGTCAAGGCCACACTGTTCAGGGTATGGGTACCGGACGCGGTCACAGCCACGCCTTTCTGCTTGTCGCCGACCGTTTCGGTCTCCTGGCCCTGTGCTTCCAGGGTGCTGCCTTCCACGGTGCTTTCTGTGTTGCCCGTGATGGCATTGTAGCTGACGCCCATGCCCAGCCCGGCATTGCCGGCTGCACCGCTCACCGTCCCGGCAAAGTTGGTCAGATTTTCCTTCCCGCTGGCAAGTACACCGATGTTGCCGCTGCTGGTCAGGTTGCTGCCGGTCACCGCAGCCTTCACGTTATTGCCGATCTGATTCACGGCAATATTCCCCGCCAGGGCTGCCTTACCGGCCACAGCTGCGCCCACACCAATGGACGTAATGGCAGAGTCTCCTGCCGCCTGCACGGTGGTATGTCTGTCTCTCACCGTGCTGCCGCTCAGGGCAGCCGTGGTATCCTGGTTGATCCGGTTCACGCTGACCCCGGCACCGCCGGCAAAGTCACCGCCGCCGGCGCCCACCACAGCCAGGCTGTTGATGGTGCTCTTGCTGTCAGCCTGGACCGTCACATAGGCGCCTTTATCCGTATCTTTATCAACCTTGCTGTCCTGTACTTCCGCCGTCACAGCCTTGTTCACCAGGGCCGTGGCCGCTGCGCCCTGGACGGCCACTTTGCCGGCACCGCCCACGCCCACAGCAGCCGTGGTCAGTTTGGAACCGTCCACCGCCTCAACGGACGTGGACCCGCCGTTCACATGGGTCAGGGTGGTCTTGTTCAGGGCTGCCCGGGTCTTCTGGCTGGCATGCTCCGTGCTGGTGGAAGCGCCGCCCACATCATTGTAGGCCACGGCGCCGCCCAGGGCCACCTTGCCGCTGGCACTGACGTTCCCGGCAGCAGCCACCCGCACATCGTCGCTTTCCGCTTTCACTTTCACGGCTTTGGCGTTTGCGATTGTGGTTTCTTTTGCGGTGTTGTTCCCGTCTTCAGGGCGCACTTCCCCTACTGCGGCTTCCGTGTCACTGCCGCCGTGGTTCACCACCACGGTCCCGTTCACGGCTGCCGTCTGACTGGCGGCCACCGCAGCCCCCAGGCCGTAGATTTTGCCCGTATTCTTGCCTTTCACATCCACGCTCACGCCAGTGGAGGGAGTCTTCGTCATTACGCTGCCTCCGGCCAGGTAGGCACCGATACGGTTGTCCAGTCCATTGTAGGCCAGGGCGGCCCCCACCCCTGCCGTTTTGCCGTAGGCCACGGAGCCGGCCACGTTCACGGCCTGGGCATTGCTGGACGCATGCACCTTCAGGTCATCCGTGGTCAGGGTGGAATCCGTCACCTGGGACTGGATCCGGTTGTCCTGATCCTGCCAGGTCACGCTGCCCATCCCGCCGAAATCCTTGGAACCGGCGGCCACACCGGCGGTCACGTTTACTGCCAGGCTGTCCGCTTCGGCCTGAGAAGTGATTTTATCCGCCGTCAGGGTGGCGCCATCGATCTTGGCCGCAAAGGTATTGTCCAGATTGGCCACGTTCACGGCTGCGCCGGCTGCATTGTCCTTGGAGCCGGCCACCACAAAGGCGGCACCCACACTGAGGCTGCCCTTGTTGCCGTCGAAGTCCACGGTTTCGCCGGCCGTATCCAGGCCGTTGTCAGCATCGGAAGTCTTGTAATAGGAAGAACCGTCCGTATCCATCCCTGCATCCTGGAGCAGGCTTTCCTTCACCCGATAGGTGCCCAGCTGATTCTCATAGGTCTTGGCCTCATCCGACCCACTGGTGGTATCATGGGCTTTCACGGCGATGGAATCTGCCGTGATGTTAGCATTCTTCGAAATATCTGCGCTCACCGTATTGTGCAGCCCGTTGTAGAGCATGGCACCGGTGAAAGCGTTGTCCGTGCCGTTGCCGCCCACGGCCACGCCGGCAGAGATGGCCGCCGAAATCTGTTTGGTGGCCAGGAGACCCTGCACCTGGGTATCCCCGATGTTGGCATAGGTACCGCCGTGGATCCCGGCTTCCAGGTTGTTGTTGATGTTGGCCACAGTCAGGCTGCCGCCGGCCGCGTTGCCACCGCCGATGGCCACGTCCGCATTGACGCCGCCGGTAACCTGCAGGTCGCTTTCGTAGGCCGTCACGTCGACGTTTGCTTTTTCCGTGGCCGATTTCCCGGTCACCGTATTGTTTTCCGCCAGGGCCTTGACGTCCTTGTCGATCAGGTTCACCGAAGCCGAAGCCCCGCCGGCAAAGTTATTGCCGGCCTGACCGCTCTTGGTAAGGGCCAGGGCCGTACCGGCCGCCACGGACGTACCGCCGCTCAGGGCTTCGATGTCCAGGCTCTTCACCCCGGTCAGGGTACTGCGGCGCACGGCGGCTTCAATGGTATTGTCGATGGAGTTCATGCCCACGGCACCGCTGAAGGCCACACTGGTGTTGTCCTTGCTGCCCTTGCCCTTGCGCAGGGAAATAGCCGCACCGCCGCTGTAGGCCCCCACATAGGCCGTATCCCGGGCACCCACGCTCATGGCGCCGTCATTATTAAGTTTCACCGTGGCGCTGTCCACCACTGCCTGGGTGGTGTCGTCCACCAGGTTCAGGGAAAGGCTCCCGGCCCCGGCCAGGCTGAAGGAAGGCGCCGTGTCCGACTTGGTGGGCACCACGGTCTGGGTACCGCCCTGGCTCTTGCCGCCGGTGTTCACCCAGGTGATGGCATCCTTCACTTTATTGGAAACGGTCCCGACGGCATCGGTGACGGTCCCCACAGGATTCGTCACCTTGCCGAACAGGTTGCCCACGGTGCTCATGCTGCCTTTTTCCGATTCCGTGCCGCTGGAGGTCACGCCACCGGCCACGCTGACGGCGTTCATCAGGCCGGTGGTCTCTGCATTTACCTGGAGGGCGGCTGCTTCGATCTGGCCTTTGTCGTCATCATCGTCGCTGGTGGTGAGGTTTTCCACGGCAGCCCGGTTGGTCACATCAATGTTGTTCACCGCCGCGGCCATTCCGGCTGCAGCGGCCCCACTCCCAGCGGACAGGGACAGGATGGCATTGTTCACGTTGGTATTGTTGTCCCCGGTGATGGCAATGCTGCCCCTATGGTTTTTGGCCTCATCTTTCACGGCCTTCAGCAGGGCGTCCTTGTCCACCAGCACCTGGTTGGAGCTGTCGCTGTTGGTCAGGGCCATCATGCCGCTGATGGCCGAGCCATCCGCCTTGCCGGCAGACAGCATGACCCCGGTATGGAACACGTCGGAGCTGCTGGCAAGGGCCATATCCCCGGCCGTCAGGCTGGCACCCTTGGCCACCTGGACCAGCGTATTGTTATCGAAATCCTGGTAGTCGAAACTGCCGCCGATTCCCACCCCGTCCACTTTGCCGGTGGCCGCATTGTTCAGCCAGAATTTGCTCTTGCCGGTCATGGTCACATCTTTGATGGCTTCATCGGCCTGCAGGTTCAGGGTATCGCCAGCCGTCAGCTGGGCATTTCTCCCCACCTGCACCTGGCTGTCGAAGTTGAAATCCGAAACGGTGACGGAAGCCGCCGTGGCCACTGCCGTGTCCTCGCCGCCCTTGGCCGAAGCTGCCGCCGAAATATTGGCATAATTGTTAGGGCTCAGGTATTCCATGGACGAGCTGACCACATCCATGGGGCTGGTCAGCAGGTTCGTGATCTTCGTCTGTACTTCTTCCTTGACCGCGCGCAGCGGGTCCTGGGCCTGGATATCCTGATAGAGCGTCATGGCCTTGTTCTGCAGTTCCAGGAACTGATTGTACAGATTCCAGCTGGTGGCCGCCAGGTTCGTCACTTCGTTGAGCGTTCCCTCCGCAGTGAGGTTCGTCCCGTCGGGGGCATGCTTCAGATAGTTGGTATAGAAAGTCGTGCTGATCCCCTCGAGGGTCTTTTCCAGGGTCACCAGCTCATCATAAAGTTCCTTGAGTTCAGGAAGCTGGCCCATCTCTTTCCAGTCCTTCATCTCTTCAGCAGCGGATTTTACGGCCTGGACACTGTCGTCCAGCCCCTTCTTGATTTCCGCCACCCGGTTGTACTCCATCCGGGTGCTGGTCTTGAGGGAAAGGTCCTTCCCTGCCTTCAGCTGGGCCTTTTTGTCCTTCGTTCCGTCTTCCACCGTCACCTTGGCCGAATTCTTCATGCCGCCGAACACGGACCCCACGGCAATGGTCACCGTATCGGAATCACTGTCCGTGTTCTTGAAGGTGCTGGTGACACCGGAAGCGGTCAGCAGGGTATCATACACCGTATTGTTGGCCGAAGCTTGCAGGGAGCCGTTCTTGGCTTCCGTCACCGAATTCTTGCCGAAATTCACCCTGGCCGTGGTCGTTTCGTCGGCCACGGTGATGGCGGCCCCGGCGGACAGGGTGTTCCCCAGGGCATCCGTCAGGGATTTGGAGCTGGTGGAGCCGCCGGAAGCAGGCGTACCCGTATTCTTGGAAGCCTTGCTCAGGGCGTCCTTCACCAGGGGATTTTCCTTGATTTTCCCTACAATGCCCTGCACATCGGCGGCCTTCATGCCATTCTTCATGAGCTGGGCTCTGAGCTTACTCTGGCCCAGGTTGTTGTTGGCGCTGTGGGTATTTTCCGCCGTATGGTTGGTGGCTGTAAGGGTCACATCCTGGTCCGCCTTCACCGTTCCCTGTACATTAATGGAGGCATCCCCCTTGTGGGTGATTATATCCACGGCTGCCGTGCCCACGGCGGGATCCGGTGCCTGGGCGGCTGCCGCCGTATTCAGGCTCTGGGTGGCGTCAGCGTCCATCTTCACGCTGCCCTTATCGGCTTCTGCCGTACCGTTCACCTTGATCTGGGCATTGTTGTCGCTGTTGGTCACCGCCACGGCAGCCACAATGCTGGAAGAACCGGCACCCGGCATGCCGGCACTGACCACGGCATTGGCGCTGTTGGTCACAGAAGACGTGGCGCTGGCCTTCACCTGCAGGGCTTCCTGCTTGTTGCCGTCACTGTCTTTGGTATCCTTGCCAGTGGCCTTCACCTTGCCGTCAATCTGGACAGTGGCCTTGTTGTCCGCCTGGGCATAGCTCACCCCGGCAGCCGGAATCTCGCTGGGAATCTTTTTGAGATATTTCTTGCCGGCAGCCACCGTACCGGCGGTGCCGTCCAGGTTGGCCTCAGCCTCCGCCTTCACCGTATCCCCGGTGACCGTGGCATCCTGGCCCACAGTGACGCTGGCTTCGTTTTTCAGCAACATCACATTGGCGCTCACCGGCACCACGTAGCTGATGGTATCCCCCAGTTTATCCGTAACGGAATTGCCGCTGTCCACATAGGTGTTGTCGGCGCTGGCCTTCATTTCCACGGCACCCTGGGCCGTCACATTCCCCTGCACATCCACTTTGGCCACGGTCTGGGCATAGCCGCTGGCATTGCTGGAATAGGTTTCCTCCCCTTCCTTGAAATAGCCGTTGGTGGCTTTGGCGGTCAGGGTGGCATCCCCGGCAGCTTTCACGGTACCATAGTTCTCCACACTGGCGGTGATGGTCTTGGGGACATTGATGTCCGTGCCGCCCAAAAGCCCGGTGGTGTTCACCAAATCATTGAAGGCCTGATCCAGGCTGTTGGCCGCGTCGGACCGGGCGGACAGGACCACATTCCCGCTGCCGTCCTGCACAGCAGTCAGCTTGGAGAAATCGGTAATCCCGGTGGTGATGGCCGCTCCCTTTTCGATGTCGCCGGCAGCCGTACCATCGATGGTGTCTTCGGTCAGATTCCTGCCCACAGCCACCTTGCCCGCATAGAGCTTCACATCATGGGTGGCATTGATTTTCCCCAGGACGCTGATGGTGCCGCTGGCATTGATCCGGATATTGTCAGCCCCGTTTTTGATGGCTTCCAGTTCCGTATCCCCATAGGCACCGGTGGCAAAGTTCCCCTTCAGGATTTCATAGGATCTCTGATCCTTATCCGTAAGGTCCTGGGTCCAGGAAGGAGCCATCACATAGAGAGCCCCCGTATTGATGACACCGCCCTTGCCCACGGCCATGCCGCCGGGGCTCAGGAAGAACAGGTTGCCGCCGATCTGCTTGTTGCGGATGGCATTCAGGGTCCCGTTGATATCAATCCGGGTATCCACGAAGTTCAGCAGGTTCTGGGCTTCCCGACTTTCGTTTTCCGTATGGAAATACAGATTGGCGATTTTGCCGGCATCCAGCTGGAATTTCTGGAACTGGTTGACGGCATTGTTCTTGCTCTTGCCACTGTACTTCTGGGCGTAGATATTGAATACCCCATCCTTGTCCGCCACATAGACATTCCCATTGGAAGCGGTGATACTCCCGGCCAGGGCGGTCAGGGGCTGGCTGACGAAGCTGACGCTCAGGCAGGCAGCCAGGATTCTCCGGCTCAGGTCATCCTGTTTCACGGCTTTATACGTTTTCTTATGTTTGTTTCTATACAAGGCACTCATGGCTGCCCTCCTTTAAAACTGTCCGTTGACGGTGAAATGGATCCGTCCCCGGCTCTGTTCTGCTCCATTGATGGTCCGCTGCAGCGGAAGGCCCAGGGCCACGTTCAGGGAAATTTTCTCTGTCAGGTCCGCTTTGATCCCCACGCCGGCGCCCATCAGGCTCCGGTCTCCAAAGGCGCTGCTGCCCCAGATCCGGCCCCCGTCCAGGAACAGGTACCCGTTCACTTTTCGCTCTTTATCCAGGGGTACACTGTATTCGGCGCTGGCGGAAAAGCCTCCGTCCCCGCCGATCAGGCTTTCCGTATAGCCCCGCACGCTGTACATGCCCCCCAGGTAGAACATTTCACTGCTGGGCAGGTACTGGGTGCTGGACAGCTGGCCGTCCAGACGGAAGGTCCACTGCTGGCCGGCTTTGTAGGCTTTCTGATACAGGCCGTTGAATTCGTATTTGCCGAAGTTCCGGTGATTGTCGTACAGGTCCTTGTACCGGCCCACCCGGTATCCGTGTTTCTGGTACAACACGGAGGAATCTCCGTAGTTCAACTGGTCGTAGTACAAAAGGCCCGTATCCACCGTATCGTCCACCCAGTGTGTCCGCAGGCCCAGGCTGGTTCCGAAGTCGGTCTGAGACCGCTGGTGGCCGTATTCAAATCCCCATTCGGACTTTTTCCGTTCCGTGGTCTCGATGGGAGCGACCAGGAAGGCTGTGGCCACGTAGGAATGGCCCCGTACCCCCAGTGCTTCGAAGGGGCCGTCGGTGATGTGCACGCTGTTGGTGCTGTAGCTGAGGCCCGCCCGGGTCCCCGTCCGGTTGATGGGGGTGCTGTAGCTGCCGGCCACGGCTTTCATCCCTTCAGACCGGATGGTGCTGAGGAACAGATGGTCCCGGTTCCCGGAAAGATCCCGGTCCTGCCAGAACAGACCGGCCCGGTACAGGCCGCTGGTCTTGCTGCCGGCGTTGTCAAAGAACACCCCGGTCACCTGTTTCTGGGGTTCCTGCACTGCGATCACGTAGTCCGTGGTGCCCGGTTCCTTCCCGGCTTTCAGGGCAATCCGCAGCTGGGCATCATTGGTGGCGTTGAACCGGAGCAGGTCTTTGTTCAGTCTGTGCATGGAGGAAATCTGGCCAGGTTCGATGTGGAGCCGGTCCGTAATGTATTTCTCCCGGGTGCTCCTGTTGCCGACGACTTCCACCTGGCCGTTCTTCCCTTCCACCAGGTCGATCTTGACCCGGCCGTCCCGGATGGTCTGGGGTGCCAGGAAGGCCCGGCAGGTCAGATAGCCTTTTTCCTGGTACAGGGCGTTGATCTTGCCCACCAGGGCATACAGGTCATCCAGGGTAGCGTCCTTCCCCTCATATGCTCCGGTGATCTTCTGCAGTTCTTCTTGGGAAAGGACCTGGGATTCCGGCAGTTCCACCTGCTTCAGCAGGAAGTGGACGGCACCCTTCTGTGCTTCTTCCGGACCTTCCGCCCCTTCCACCGGTTGGGTATTCCGCCCTTCCTGGATTTTCCGGGCGATGCGCTGTCGTTCCAGGTATTGGCGGGTGCGGTTCAGTTCCACCCCGCTGTCGTTGTATCCGGCAGGATGGGCCGGGGCATTGGCTGCTGCGGTGGTTGCCCACAGGCAGGGAGCAGCCAGCAGCGTCAGCAGGATACTTGCTGTCAGTCTATGGTTCATCATAAGAGTTCTCCTCTCTCAAAGCTGGGATTCCGTTCATAGTGATTCATTATTATTATAAAAAATCACAGAGTCCTCAGAGAACTTTGGTCACAAAAGGGCGGTTTTTGGGCATAAAAAACGGGGTGTTGCATGAGCAACACCCCTGTCAACCGTCAGCTGACAAAAAAGGAGATGTCACACAAGATGTGCAACATCTCCTTTTTTTAAAACTTATACGATACCC
>OBLO01001584.1_pt1 | contig 19496 bp, 9 predicted proteins | sample 1519401 | NCBI WGS metagenome assembly OBLO01 (sample SAMEA2602897, study PRJEB22501) | metagenome | reverse complement strand
ATAGAACAAGAGACCGGCAGGGATGCCGGTCTCTTGTAAAAAGCCTTTCTTGCCGTGGAACCGGTGCAGCCGGACGACGCAGGCAGAACATATCTCCCGCCTTTACAGATCCTCCTGCGTGGCTACCGCCGTACCGCCCAGCCCGAAGTCCTCCTCCACGCTGCCGCCGTCCCGGCGCAGCATGGTCTCCATCACCCGGATATCGCTGTCCACATCCATGGCGTCGGCGTGGTACAGGGCATCCAGCTGGCGCTCGAAGCCCGCCATGATGCTGTCCATGGTGCGGCGGATCTTCTCCTTTGCCTGGGTAAGGTTCTCGCCGCTGACCCCCGCCTCCTCGAAGTCGGCATAGGAGTCCAGCAGCTTCTCCGTGGTGGGCAGGTAATAGTTCAGGAAGGTGGCTGCCTGATTCTTCTTGGCGGGGTCCTCCTCCACCAGCTTCAGGATCTTCCCGGCGATCTCCTCCAGCCGATCCATCTTCCGGCTCAGCTCCGGGTCTGCGATGCGGTCGTTGGAGCGGCGGATGCTGCGGAGCATCCCGGAGTAGCCCTCCTCCGCCTCCTGCGGCACCTGCGGAGCCTCGCGTTGCCGCTCCTGCCGTTCCTGATCCTCCGCCGCCTCATGGCTGCGGAACAGCATTCCCCGGCCCAGATCCAGATAGGCCTCCTCGCCCCACAGGCCCTTTTCCAGCATGGCCTGCAGATCCCGCTCCGCCCGGCGCTCGGATACCTCCGCCGCACGGGCCAGACTGGCGACCGAGATGCTGCTGCGCTTGCCTGCGATCCGCAGATAGGATGCGTAGCGCCGGTGACGGCGGGTCATGGAGCCGCTGCCGATCAGCAGTCCGATGCCGCCGGCCAGCAGGCCCGTGGGATAGAACAGACCCTCTAAAAAGTGCTTCACATAGTGCAGCTGGAAGCCGTCCTCCAGCCAGAACAGGTTATCCGCCACGCCGTTGAAGAACGCCACGGCGCCCACGATGGTCAGCAGAATACCGGCGATCTTCATCCATTTGGCGCTCTTGGCGGAATATTGGGGCGTCTGGGTGGCCTTCTGGATGGCGGCACTGGCCTTCCTGGTCGTGGTGGATGCGGTCTTGGCGGCAGTCTTTCGCCGTTTGGGGTCCGACAGCTTGGAAATCAGCATGATCAAACCCACCGGCCACAAGCCGGTAACGAAAAAAATAGCCGTCATGATCCAGTAGCCCACATCCGGCCCGGAGTTGTCGTTCTTACTGCGGGAGCTGGTGCTGCTTCGGGAGCTGGTGGTCGTGCTGCGGGTGCGTGTGGTAGTCTTGCCGGTGGTGCTTTTGATGGTCGTTGTTTTCCCGGTGGCGCTTTTACCGCCGCTGCTTTCGCCGGCAGTTGTCCTTCCCGTACTGTCGGCCGCAGCCTCACCGGCCGCAGCGGCAGAGGAGCCGCCGGTATGGACCTCGACGTTTTTCTCGCCGCCCTCCTTGGAGTAGCTGTAAGAATAGGTGTAGCTATATTCTCCGGTCTGGCTGTTGTCCTTGTCAGTCATGGGTGTTCTCCTCTCCCCGCTTTCTCAGCTTGCGCTTGTTGCCGTTCTCATCCACCACCCAGGTGTTATCCAGTTCCCGTGCCAGATTCCCCACCACGGTGTCGATATACTCCCGGCGTAGGGCAGCCCGCTCCTGCGTCTCCTCCGGAGTCAGCCCCTCCGGAGTCCTGGCCTTCTTTGCCAGCTCATTGATCCGGTCGATCTTCTTCTGATCCATACGATATTTACCCGCCTTTCCGCCCAAATCGGACGAATCCATATACCGAAAAATGTCCGTAAAACGTCCACAAAATGTCCAAAATATCCGCAATGTCCACAAAATGTCCCAAACAAGCCATCCGCAGCAAAATGATCCGCAGCAGGATATCCGCAGTCGGGACGGTGCCGTCAGAGGTAGCGCTTGACGGTGATAAACACCCTTCCCTTTTTCGTCTGATTCCCCACTTCCTCCAGCACGCACTTGCCAAGGCCCCGGAGAGTCAGCACGTCGCCCTGCACCACCTGCCGGTCCGGCTTCTGCCAGTCCGCCCAGTTCACCTGCACCTTGCCGGAGGTGACGGCCTCCGCCGCCTTGCTGCGGCTCAGGGAAAAGCCCACCGACAGAACACTGTCCAGCCGCAGGGAGGACACGGTATCCCGCAGCAGCTTCACCTTCTCCTCCGGCACCTGAAGCTCCGTGAGACCGATGGGCTGCACCTTCAGCCGTACCCGGCCGGCGCTGTCCCAGCTATCCAGCAGGAAGCGGCGCACCGGCTCCGTCACCAGCACATCCACCGACTGCTCTGCCACCAGAATATCCCCCACGGATCCTCTGGTAACACCCAGCCCCATCAGGCTGCCCAGCACGTCCCGGTGGGTCAGGCTGTTGGGTTCATAGAAGGTGGCCCGCAGAGCGGCCACGGCCTCGAAGTCCGGTTCCGTCTGCCAATCCGGCAGGAAGTGGGTCTGCCGCCGCTGAGCGGTGTCGTAGCCACCCCATAGAAGCCAGCCCTCCCGGACATCCAGCGCCCCCATCAGGCGGCGCACCAGCTCCTGCTCCGCCGGGGAGAGGAAGCCCGTCACCACCGGGATGTTCCTGCGGCGGCACTGCTCGTATTTATCCCAGACCCTTCCAAGCAGCAGGCGCTCGTCACCTTTTGCCGCCAGTCGGTCCAACAGATCCCGTTTATCCATGGTTCTCCCCCAGATTCTGCGTGTGATACAGCCGGGCGTAGGCCCCGTTCTCCGCCAGCAGCTGGGCATGGCTGCCCTGCTCGGCAATGCGGCCGTCCTGCACCACCAGAATACGGTGGGCGGAGCGGATGGTGGAGAGCCGGTGGGCAATGATGAGGGTGGTGCGGCCCTGGCTCAGTTGGTCAAAGGCCCCCTGGATCTTCGCCTCGGTGACGCTGTCCAGTGCCGAGGTGGCCTCGTCCAAAATGAGGATGGCCGGGTCCTTCAGGAAGATGCGGGCGATGGCCACCCGCTGCTTCTGGCCGCCGGAGAGCATGGCCCCCCGCTCCCCCACATAGGTGTCGAAGCCCTGAGGCATGGTCCGGATATCCTCCAGCAGCTCCGCCCGGTAGGCCGCCTGCTCCACCTCCTCGTCGGTGGCGTCGGGGCGGCCATAACGGATGTTCTCCCGAATGGTATCAGCAAAGAGGAACACGTCCTGCTGCACGATGCCGATGGCCCGGCGCAGGGAGCGCTGGGTCACCTGCCGCACGTCCAGCCCATCCACCCGGATGCTGCCCTCCGTGACGTCATAGAACCGGGGTACCAGCTGGCACAGGGTGCTCTTGCCGCCGCCGGAGGGGCCTACGATGGCCACCGTCTCCCCGGCGGCCACGGTGAGATCGATGTCGTGAAGGACCTCGCTGCTGCCCGGATAGGTGAAGCTGACATGATCCAGCTCCACCTCGCCCCGGACCTGCGACAGCTCCACGGCGTCGGGGGCGTCCTGAATGGTGGGCTCCGTGGCCATCAGTTCAATGAACCGGTGAAGGCCCGCAAAGCCGTTGGAGAACATCTCGGCAAAGTTGGCCAGCTTGCGGATGGGGCTGATGAAGGTGGTGATATACAGGCTGAAGGTAATGAGCCCCACATAGTCCATCTGCCCCTTCATGATGAGCCAGCCGCCCACGGCGATGACCACCACGGACAGGATGCAGATGAAGAACTCCATGCTGGCGTTGAAGAGGCCCATCTCTTTATGAAAGCCACGCTTGGCGGTCTTGAATATCTCGTTGGCGCCGTCAAATCGGGTCTGCTGCTTCTCCTCATTGGCGAAGGCCTTGGTGGTGCGGACACCGGAGAGACCGGACTCGATCTCGGCGTTGATGACGCCGGTTTTCTGCTTGGCCGCGCGGGAGGCGGCGCTCATCTGGCGGCGGCGGTACATGACCACCACCATGAAAATGGGGATGATGAGACTCACCACCAGCGCCAGACGCCACTGGATGGAGAACATGACGATCAGGGCGCCCACGATGGTCACTGCGGAGATGAACAGATCCTCCGGGCCGTGGTGGGCCAGTTCCGTCACCTCGAACAGGTCGGAGGTCAGGCGGCTCATCAGCTGGCCGGTGCGGTTGCGGTCGTAGAAGTCGAAGCCCAGCTCCTGCATATGGCGGAACAGATCCCGGCGGATATCCGCCTCCACCCGGATGCCGAAGGTGTGGCCCCAATAGCCCACCACGAAGCACAGAAAGGAGCGCAGCACAAAGGCCAGCACCACGATCCCCATGACGATGAAGAACGTGCGGTACTGCTGCTGGGGCAGCCACTGGTACATGGCGGTACGGGAGATCAGGGGAAAGGCCAGATCCACCAGAGAGATCATGAAAGCGCAGGTGATATCCAATGCGAAGAGCCGGCGGTGGGGCCGGAAATAACTGAGGAAAATGGCCAGAGGCCGCTTGGTCTGAAAATCCTTGGTGGTCATGGTGCGCTGAATCTCCTGTTCATATACTTGCCGCAGCGCAAAAGGCGATGCAGATTTGATTTTTTATTATACCATGTTTTTTTCCGCATAGCAAGCGGTGGCCGGTGGGAGTTTTGATCGGAAGCAAAAAACAACCCATCCGCAAAGGCGGATGGGTTGGCGGGATCTCAGCGGGTCAGCATGGTAAAGGCCAGCAGGAGCCCCAAAAAGGCAAGGTTGAACGCAGAATAGACGCCGATATAGTACTTGGTGCGTCCGGGATCGTGCTTAACGTATTCCCGGAAGGTGATAAGGCTGGCCAGCGAGGCGATCAGCGTGCCGGTGCCGCCGATGTTGACACCCAGCAGCAGCTCCCGGTAGTTGTCCGTGAAATGGGACAGCAGGATGGCCGAGGGAACATTGCTGATGAACTGGCAGGACAGGGTGCTGAAGAGCAGCGTGTCACGGCTCATGAGCGCACCCAGCAGATCACGCACGGCATCGATGCGAGCCATGTTGCCGGCGAAGACGAAGAAGAACACAAAGGTCAGCAGCAGCGGATAATCCACCATTTTCAGAGCCTTGGGGTCAGCGACCAGCAGCACCGCCGGGATCACGACAAGGCCGATCCAATAGGGGATCACCCGGAACACGATGACGATGGCCAGCACGAACAGCACCAGATACAGCACAGTCCGGCCGGTAGGGAGCCGGATGGGCTCGTCCTCGATCTCCATGGGCTCCGGCCGCACGAACAGGCAGCACACCGTCAGCAGAGCGATGGACACCACAAAGGGCGGAGCCATGATCCCCATGAACTCCCCGGTGGGGATGTTGAAGAAGGTGTAGAGGTAGAGATTCTGCGGGTTCCCGAAGGGGGTCAGCATCCCGCCCAAATTGGCGGCGATGTTCTGCATGACGAAGGTAAAGGCCATGTAGCGCTGCTTGCCGGTGGTGGTAAGCACCAGATAACCCAGCGGCAGAAAGGTCAACAGCGCCATATCGTTGGCAATGAGCATGGAGCCGATGAAGGTGATATACACCAGCGCCAGAATACTCATGCGGGCGTTTTTGAAGCACTTGACCACCTTTCTGGCCAGCATATAGAAGAAGTTGATATTCTTCAGCGCACAGACCACCGCCAGCACGCAGAACAGGCACGTCAGCGTTTTCAGGTCAAAATAGCCCAAATACGCACGGTCCGGCGGGATAATGATGCTGGTAATGGCGGCAGCCAGCAGGGCGATCACCATGACCATATTCTTTTTGATGAATGCGTGCATAGAAGGTCGTCTCCCCGGATACTCAGTATGCAAGGCCCTCGCCCTCGGACAGAGGGGTAAAGCGGATGCCGTTGCGACGGCAGTAATTCTCCGCCGCAGAGCCCTCCCGGCAGTATACCACGACCTTGTCGCAGCCGTCAAACAGTCCCCAACCAAGGTCCTTTACGGAGTCCGGGATCAGCACACGCTCCAGACTGACGCAGCCACGGAAAGCGCAGTCGTCCATGCGGGTCACGGAGTCGGGGATCTCCACCTCGTCCAGCAGGGCGCAGTTGGAGAAGGCCCCCTCGCCGATATCATGGACGCTGTCGGGAATGGTGATGCGGCTGAGCTTACGGCACTCGCTGAAGGCCCAGTCGGAGATGGTCACCACACTGTCCGGCACGTCGTACTGCACCTCACGGCTGCTGGCTGGGTAGGCGATGAGGATGGATTTATTCTTATTGAAGAGCACGAAATCATTGCCGTCCCGCTTGCTGGGGGCGGACTTGAAGTACTTGTTGCGGGGCGCCACCTGAATGGACTTCATGGACTCGCAGCCACGGAAGGGGGCATTGTCGATGAAGGCGACGGACTCCGGGATCTCGATGCGGGTCAGCATACGGCAGTTTTTGAAGGCGCTCTTGCCGATCTTCCGCAGACCGTTGTTCAGGGTCACGCTCTTCAGTCCCGTGCAGCCGTTGAAGGTCAGGTCGTCGATCTTGGTGACATTCTCCGGTACCACGATCTCCTCCAGCCCCTCGCAGTCGGAGAAGGCACTCTCCCCCAAAATGGTCAGGTGCTGGGGCAGGCAGATGCTGCGGAGGCTCTTGCAGCTGTTGAACACGCCGCCGTAGATCTCCGTCATGCCGTCGGGCAGTTGAATGGACTCCAGACTGGCGCAGTTTTCAAAGGCCCGCTCGCCGATCTTCACCCGGTCATTCTCCACCACCAGACGGCGCATACTGGTGCAGTCACGGAAGGCGCTGTCGCAGATACGGGTGGTAGCGGCTGGGATCTCCATCTCCTCCAGATTGGCGCAGCCACGGAAAGCCTCCTGCTCGATGGTGCGCAGCGTGGTGGGAAGCTGGATATGGTGCAGGGCCCGGCGGCCCTGAAAGGCCCGGTGGCAGATGGTGGTGATCCCCTCGTCCACCTGAATGGCCTTGCCGTTGTCCTCGCACTTCTCCAGACGGTCGTTCTCGATGGTCAGGCGGTCCATGGCCTCCGCCGGGAGGTCACGGATCATGGTGCTGATGAGCTTTTTGCGGTCCTTCACCGTGCTGTGGTGGGTGTTGGAGAGCAGGATCTCGAAGGCCGGTGGGATCACGGAGTCATCCAGATAGATGGGGTACAGGCGCTTGCCGTACTCCCGTGCCACGATGATCTCCATGCCGCAGAAGGGTGAGGCCATGGACCACTGGGACACGAAGAGGATCACCGCCTCGGCGGCCTTGATCTTCTGGCGCAGCTCATCCCGGAAATCATTGCCGTTCTCGCAGGATTCGTCGTACCAAAGGCGATATTTGTGGTCGTAGAGTTCATCCAGAATGGAATAGACCACCTTGCTGTCCCGGTGGGAATAGCTGACGAACAGGTACGGCTCCTTCCCCGCATAGGCTTCAAATTTTGTATGCACGTCGTCGAACAGCTCCGGCTGTGCGGCGGTAGGTGCGGTGTTTTTAGTTGCCACTGTGACTCCCCCTTTTATATCATGGTGTATCGTGTAAATGCGGAGACGGCTGCCGACAGGCATACCGGCAGCTGTCTCCCCGCCCCCTTACAGGGGGGTTTCCTTGTCCTCGAAGGGTGTAGCACCCTCCAAATGCGTTGCATAGGACATGGGGTAGCGGGTCAGATACTTCACAAAGCCCCGGCCATACTCGTCCTGACGTACTCGTGTGCAGATCTCGGCACGCTTGGCCTCCGCCGTCTCGCCTATGAGATAGGCGTACTGGATCTCGCTCCACTTGGCCATGCCCTCGTAGACCTCCAGCTCCATCTCCGCACCGTACTTGCGGCGGATGGCGTCCATATCCCAGTTCAGGTACTGCCAGATATGGGTCATCTCGTGGACCAGAGTCATGAGAGAGCTCATGCGGGGTGAGCCGTTCTCCAACAGGATGGCATAGTCATTGCCACGCTTGATGGCCACACCCAGCGTCCGGCCGTCGGGCTTGGCGGTAGGTACGAAGGTCTTGCCCAAGCTGCGGTGCAGGCGCTTGGCGTTGACCATCTGTATCTTCACCGGCACCGTGATCCGAACGCCGTAGAACAGCTCCATGCCACGGGCGGCATCCTGATACAGTTTCCGGAACTCGGCCTCCGTTTTGACGGCCGTGCGGCTGCAGTTCATGCAGCGCTCCCGTCCGTCAGACAGCACCTCGCTCTCGGCACCGGTCAGCTCCACGCCGCAGAAATCGCAGTAGTGGACCCCCTGCCGGTTGGGAACATAGTTCTTCTCGATGAGCTCCGCCACGTTCTGACCGTCACGGGCCTGCTTGAGCGATCCGCCGTCGCAGCCCAGCTGCCGCAGCAGCTCCAGCGCTTCCTGAAGATGCAGATCCTGCGGCTGCTCGGCATAGCCATAGAGCAGATAATAGCGCTGATGATAGGGCTTGCGCTCCAGATCGGGGCCGCCGGAGGGGATCACCTGCTCCGGCTCAAAGGTCAGCTCCGGTTCTACCGGTTCGCCCTCCTCCGGTCCGCCCGTCTCCGGCTCGGCATCAAAGAGGCTCCGGTCCTCCTTGGGCGGCTCCTCCCCTTCGGAAGGCTCTGCGTCCCCGGTAGGGGCGTCCGTGGTCTCCTCCTCTGCGGGGGCGGCTTCCTCCTCAGGAGCATCCGGCTCCGTGGGGGCGGCAGTCTCCGGGGGGACCTCCCCCTCTGCCGGGGGCTCGGCTGCAGGCTCGGCGGGCTGGTCCGGGTCTGCCGGCTTCTTGCGTTTTCCGAAGATCTTCCGGAAGAAGTCTCCGATCCTTCGGAAAAGTCTGCCCAGCCAACCCAGCAGGCCCTTCTTGCGGGGCTTTTCCGCCGCCTGCTCCTCCGGTGGGATGGCGTAGGTGGGCGGTTCGGGCTGGGGCGCCGGGTGCAGGCTCTCCTCCAGCGCCGCAAGGTGCCAATCCAGATAGTCACAGAGGATGGAGAAGATGCGGCTCAGATTCCGCTCCACCGCCACCAGCAGACCGATATCCATGGGGCTGTCCTCGATGATGTACAGTCCGTTGATCGGCGGCTCCTCCACGGCGGTGCAGTCCAGCGTGTGGGTGATATAGGGCTGCTCCGCCGCCGGGGCCACCGCCGTGATGTAGTCGGCGTTCTCGGCAAAAAGGGTGCGGAACACCTCGTTCATCAGCAGGGCCACCGTGGGGGCAGCGCCCTCCGCCCCCTCCAGCGCCGGGAAGTCGATACGGAGGATCTGCTTGCGGTAATAGGTGCGATCCGGCACGCCGTTGATGGTCAGATGCTTGCCGGAGGCAAAGTCATTGTAGCGGGACAGCTGCCAATAGGCCGGAGTCTCTACCCGGATATCCGCCGTCTGGCGGCGGAGCTTCAGACCCCCGATATCCCGCAGGGCGCCCATGTCCTCGCCGTCGCAGACGTGGCACAGGGTATAGCGGCGCACCTGACGATAGGCGGGGCGACCATCGATGTGGTCGGCGGCACGGCGCAGCAACACCTGTCCGTCGGACGTCACCGACAGCATTTCATAGTACTTGCCGTCAAAGGTGAAGAACTGGCCCGGCAGATACTTCTGGAACACATGACCCCGAAGCTCGGAGCCCAGATAATGGGGCTTGCCGTTCTCGTCCTCCGCAATGTAGCGGGCGTTTTGCAGGTCCTGCAGCACCAGCCGGCGGAACAGCTCGTCCTCAATGTACCAGACAGTCTCCGTCTGGCCGGTCTTCATGGAGAAGCGGCGCTTGCTCCGCAGCACCCGGCGGCCAAAGAGAAATTCCTTTCCGCCGGAGGGCAGACGCAGCAGCGGCTTTCCGTCGTCGTCCACGAGAGCCACATCACTGCTCTGCATACAGCGGCACAGCATCTGCCACAGGGTATCCGCCGGTTCCCCCGAATCGGCTCCCAGCAGCATCAGCTCCCGGTGCAGTTCCCGATCCGGCACCGGTTCAACGCTCATGCGCAGGCACAGCCGCAGCGCTACATTGCGCTCCGTGCGGGCGTGATCCGCCACGATGTACGGAATGGCCTTGGGATCGGCGTTGAAGATCCCCTCGTTGGCGGCCATGTAGTCCCGCAGAAGATAGTCGGAGGTGATGACATTGATGAAGCCCTGCTCCCCGATCCGGGTGGCAAAGTCCCGCTTCACCTCAAACATATTGAAGGACTCGTCCTCCACCACCATGTACTGGTTTTTCTCCACTCTGGCATCCCATAGGTTGGGAGACACCCGGAAGCAGCGGTCCATCATCTCCTGCTCCGTAGGGAGCTGGGCATAGTGCAGCAGATCATAGTAGTACTGCTTGGCGATCCAGCGCATATCCGTCACGGGGAATGCCTCGCCGCCGTACCATGTGGCGGCGGACACCTGATTCTTCAGCGCCACGAAGGACAGCTCCGTCCCCATGCCCAAATAGCGGGAGAGGTTGGGCAGCATACGGTGCTGCAGATGCTCACGGCCCGTCTCCCAGCACATATAGGCGCAGGCTCCGTCTCGCCGTGTGGTGGCGGACACCTCGCTGATGCTGATCATCAGGACATGGGACAGTGCATCCACCAGTCCGTCGCAGTTCTTATCGATGGAGCAATACGTCACCGGGCGGGGGCTCATGTGCTCCGCCAGAGAGCGCAGACCCACCTGCGCCGTGGGGATCAGGCGGGAGGGCTCCATGAGCACCACATAATCCACCTCGTCGAAAAACTCGGCGTTGGCCTCGTGCATAGGCAGGTCATGGACGCTGGAGCGGGTGATGATGCCCACATCCAGCGGACGGGACTCCTGCTCCAGCACACCCACACGCCACAGGCCCGGCAGGCCCGTGATGGCCTGCAGGCCCTCCTGACACCAGGCGATGATATCCTCCTCCACGCTGTGCCGGCCCAGCACGATCAGCACCTTCCGATGGCGCAGCAGCGTGTGGTTCATGGCATAAAAGGCGTAGGGGATCAGGTCATAGTAAAAGGGGTCGTTGAAGAGGATGCTGCGGCCCTCCAGCAGATCCCGGCCGGAGATGAGACTGCTCTTATCCACCGGGAAGCCCCGGTTCAGCAGAGAGCGCATATAGCGGCCGTACAGCTCCACCGGCTCGCCCACCTGCTCCTCCATCTTCGCCAGCAGCTCATCGCAGGTCATATCGCTGTCGCTCAAGGCTCCGGCGGTGATATCATCCGCCACCAAACGGTCGCCAAACAGGCGGCGCAGGGCCTTCCGCAGCACCGTATAGTCGCACTTGCGGCGGGCGTCGTCCTCCTCGCCCTCCAGCTGGTTCTCCTGATCCTCCTGCTCCAGCAGGCCGTCCAGGAAGTAGTAAATCTCGCCCATGAGGATCATGCCGAACACCGGGAAGAAGGGCTGATCCAGCAGCTCCCGGCTCATCAGCGGCGCTGAGGCGAACATCATCGCCAGCAACACCGGCACCGCTGCGGTATACACCGTTTTGACCAGCGTGCGGCACTGGCCCAGATGGGGACGAACGTACCAGTAGTCCTTTTCACGGTCGTGCTCATAAAAGAGCCTGCGCACCGGTGTGCCGAACTCCGGATCACGGCAGAGCCGGGCGCTGATGGCGACCATGACTTTCTTCAGGATCACGTGGGCCAGCAGAATCAGCAGATTCAGGGCCACCATGGTCAGAAACGGGAAATTGATCCTCAGGAACAGCTCCTGCAGCCACTGGCCAAGGCGGGTCAGGAGCTGGCTGAGCCAGGAGAGGGATATCCTGCTGCCCCAGCGCTCCAGCGCAGCGGGCAGGGCCTCCAGCAGGCGGGACATCCAGTTCCACAGGCGGGTGGCCAGCACCATCAGGACCACGCAGTAGACCGAGGCGAAGATGGGCTCCAGCAGCTGGCAGCTGCGGTCCTTTTTCTTCAGGTTGGCTTTGGAGCTGAGCTTCAGCAGCAGGAGGAACAGTGCCGTGATACCGGCACCGCCCAGCAGTCGCATGGTATTAGTCATACAGCTCCTCCGTTCTCACCGTTACACCCTTGATGTGCGCCACCGGCAGCACCACCCGGTTATCCGGCTGGAGAAAGTCGATGGCCCGCTGCCGCTGGGCATAGGGGACAGGATACTCGTAGTCCACCGGGCGGTCAAATTCGTAGGGGTATGCCTCCGGCTCCTGCTGGCACGGCTGCTGCTCTCTGGGGAAAAACAGGGCGAACACCGTCCGCAGCTGCTCCCGCCGCTGGCGGATATCCGACTGGTGCTTGCGGTAGACCATGATGCGGGCATCCTCAGGGTTGGCGTGGGCCGTGTGGTAGGCCACCACCGAGCATCCACGCATGACGTTGCAGGCATGGCTCAGGCAGCGGGAATAGTCATCCATCATGCCCGTGACGGTGCGGTCCAGCTCCGCCACCTCGTCGTTGTAGGTATAGACCTTGCGGCGCAGCGCACGGCGCAGGAAAAACAGGCATACCACCGCCGTCAGTGCCAGCGCCGCCAGTCCCATCGCCGTCAAGCCCAGCGCCGTACCCCGTGCAGCGACGGCACCAAGGTTCTTCACCAGCATGGGAAGGCATCCCACCAGAAACACCCCCAGCAGCACCAGCCCCATGGCAATGGTGCGCTTGCGGGTCATTCGGGCGTCGATCTTCCGGCGCACCTGATGATCCGCCTTATCGATGCGTACCCGGCACGCATCCAGATTCTCCGCCATGGTGATGCCGGTATCCAGCATGGCCTGCTCCTCGGTGTGGATGTGCTCCCGCACATCCTCCACCTGGTATCCGTCCAGACACGCCGCCTGACGGTCCGAAATGCGGTTCATGCCCCGAAAGCTCTCCAGCGCCTTGCCCAAGGCCCGTGCCGGCTGCTTGATCAGCCGATGGATGGCCTTGTCAGATGCGGAACGGGCGCTGTCCCAGAAGGCAGCCTCGTCGGTGGGGCAATCCGTGGAAAGTCCCAGCTCCCGGCCGGAGACGTACAGGTCGGACTTATCGAAGTCTCCCCGTGGCGTCACCGGCACGGTGACGTTGGCGCAGAAGCTGCGCTCCGCCTCATAGTCGCTGATGCGGGGGCGCTGCTCCTCCCGCACGGCGTCGATCTTCTGCTCCAAAAGGACGTCTGTCGCCTGAAGCTTTCCATCGTACCGCTGCAGAAGCTCCGTCAGGGCGGCATCGTCGTTTTCGCACTCCAGCCGGTACAGCCGTCCCGGCCGCAGGCAGCCGCCGGGGATCTCCTGCCCCGCCAGCAGCATCAGCGACGACAGCAGGCGCAGGTAGTCAAAGGGGTAGCTCTGGTAATTCTCCGGCGGCAGGTCGAACACCAGATAGCGCATTTTATCGAAATACAGGTTCCAGTCCGGAAAGCGGCGATACTGCTGCTCCACGTGCTCCCCCCAGGCAGAGTGGATCTCCTCGCTGCGCTGGGTATAGGTGCGTCGGGCTACGCAGATCACCTCCGATGGCAGGGAGATGTCCAGTCTCTCGTTGGCGGTGATGCGGCTGCGGAGCTGCTGCTTATACTGGGCCTCCAGCTGATACTCGGCAAACTCCGGGTCACTCTCCCCCACGCTGTTGCGTCCCGCCTGCACCAGCGGCTGGCGGCACAGGTGGGTCACCAGCTTCGTCAGGGGCTTCTCCGCCGCAGCGTCAAAGGCCGCCAGCTTCACCTGACGCAGCCGGGGCAGATATTCCTCCAGCGGCTCCTCCCACTCCTTCTGCGGCGGCTCAAACGGCACCAAGTCAAAGGGATTGCGGTACGTCAGGCCCTCACCGGTGGTGAGGATCAGCGCGCGCCACGTTTTTTCACGGGCAACGGTCTCCCGCAGCTCCGGCACCGCCTCGGCCAGCGTATCCTTTTCCGGATACCACCGGCACAGGTCAATGTGCCGGTGGTCGGCAAAGAGGCTGAGGAAAATGTCATACTCCCTGATCCGATCGATATGCTCTTTTTCCGCAATGATAACAGTGAACAAATTCGTTTCCTCCGTTCTCCTGTTCGTGCAGATATCTATCTGACCGATCAGTCATGCATCAGCTTCTGCAGCATCTCCAGCGTGGCCTCGAAATCGTCGGGCTCCGGTGTCTCCTCGATGGTCTCCCTGATCTTGCGGTAGACAATGGAGATCACCAGATTGTCCTCGGCGTTGCGGCTCCGCTCAAACTGGGGCGTCTTGCGATAATTTTCCATCAGCAGCACGAACTGCTCCTTCAGCACGTCGCACAGGATGAACTTGGCATCGTCGGGACGCTCCCACATATACAGCTCGTTGCTGAGAGTCTTGACCACGGCCTCCACCAGTGCGGTGATCTCCGCCACAAAGCGCTGGCTGTTGGGCAGAGAGGTATAGTAGGCCAGCGGGATCTCAAAGAGGCTGGCAGGGCCCTCGTGGAGGATGTCAATGGAGAACTTGCGGACGGCGTGGGCAAAGGCGGTGTCGGAGTAGTTGGAATTGCGCACCACGTCCTTGGTCCGACGCTTGCGCTTGATGACCTCGATGTCCTCCACCACGGCGGAATTGATGTACAGAGCGTCCAGAATCTCGTAGAACTCGTCGCAGAGGGTGCCGTTGGAGACGATCATGTCCACCATGCGCTCATCGGAATTTTCGTACTTATACACACGCTTCCCGGCGGCAGCATGGGAGAGATTGACGTACTTGATGGCATCGTACACCAACCCATAAATCATGGCCTGATGGATCTTCATGATCTGGCGGTTCTGGAAGTCGAAGTCGATCTCCGGCATGACGGCGATGGAATCCCAACGCTTGTCGATGTGGGTGGAGATCATGATATTCTTGGTAGAATCCGGCCCGATGTGCTTGGCATAGGCCATATAGGCCTTCTGATAGAGGCCGGCAGTCTTGTCACGGGTCTCCGTGTGGGAGGGGCTGGCGAACTTGTTCAGCTTGTCGGGGGTCAGATTGTACAGGGCGTTGAAGAAGTGCAGCTCGTAGCGGGACACGGTGTCCACGGCGTCGCCCTTCATCAGCAGATCACCGATGCGGTACTCCCGCATATCGCACAGGGACTTGTTATAGGCGCAGAGCTTCACCTCACGGGGCTCCTCGTTGGTGATGCGCTGGATGCCGGGGGCGGACAGGCGCTCGCCCATGGCGATGATCTTGCGGATATAGTGGAGGTTATCCTCACGGGTGACGGTATCGAACATGGTGCCGTCGCCGTCGCCCTCTTCCCGCATCTTCAGGCGGGCCTTCAGACGGTTCTCCATGGCGATGGCCCGGATGATGTTCATGTCGATGGCCTTGCAGTCCCGGCGGACGGTATCCCGGAAGTAATCCAGCAGGATCTCGTCAAACACGTCGATGCGGCGATCCTCCTCCACGATATCGGCGGAACGGATCTCCCGCTCAAAGGCCACGTTGGCCTTGATGGCATCGAAGATGCGGCCATTCAGCTCGGAATCCAGCAGAGCGCCCTCCTCCCCCTGCTTGCGGGTGCTGCGGGACAGTTCCTGCAGCATCTCACGGGAGGCACAGACGTTAAAGACGGAGTCGCCCTTGGTGAACTTCAGGCTGTCGGCCAGATCGTCCTGACGGCGCACCAGAGAGGTGACCTTTTCGCCGAAGGTGCGATAAAAGCGCTCGAACATGGCGGACAGATCCTTGACATACTCGTAGCCGAACTTATAGGCCTCCAGCTCCGCCGTCAGATTGCCGAAATCGGTGATGGTGGCAAAGTAGTCAGGGAAGAACTCGTTCAGCTTGGCATAGATCTTCTCATAGCCGCCCAGCTTCTCCAGCAGATTGGGGTTGGCATCGCCGGCCTTTTCGGCGGCGCACAACTCGTCCAGATTGCGCTCCTTCTTCTTGCCGTTGAACTTCACGTCGAACATACCCGTCTCGTTGGCATCGGGTGCATAGGTCTCCAGATTGGGGATGATCTCGTTATTCAGACGATTCTGCGTAGTCTGGATCTTCTCGGCAAAGCGGTGCTCCAGCATATACAGCATATAGCGCACGGCATTGGGATGGAAGATCTCACCGAAGCTGTTGCGGAGGATCGCCTCGATGGTATAGGGCTTCTTCTCATTGATGGTCTTGGCCTCGTTGACGAAGATGGCCTCTGCCACGCCCTCGGACACCTTGCGGGCGTTGATGCGCATCATGGCCTCGTAGTCACGCAGCATCCCCAGGTTGTCACGGGCCTTGCCCTTTTCGCCCTCGGTGTGCTGATAGTCGATCTCCTCCGCCAGACTGTTGGCGGCGCTGCGGGTAGCGTTGATGCCGGTATCCTCGTTCAGGGCCTCGTGCATCCGGTTTGCCAGCGCCATAAAATAGGACTCCAGCAGCTGGGGCGCAATGCGGGTGAACTTGGCCCGCAGGTCCTTGGTGAAGTTATCGGTAGCGGTGTTCATCTTCTCGGTATACACCTCGGCACGAGTGGGGGCCTCGGTGGCGGACAGGCCCTTCTTCCGGGCCTCACGCAGCTTCACCTCAAAGGCGTTGTCATACTTGGACCACTTGGCTGCCTCGCCCTCGCCGCCGATGCTGTCCAGCGCCCAGTCATAGGCGATGTAGTCGGCGATCTCCTCATAGGGGTAGCGGATAACGCCGGCGCCGATGCCGCCGAAGCGGTTGCGGCCATAGTTGCCGGGGTTGGACATCTCCTTGATGATGTTATCCTCCACGGAGAAGGCCTTCTTCTGCATGGGGCCGATGTTCTGCTCATACAGGGCCTGCGCCGCCTGGATCTCATACTGCATGGTGCTGACCAGTGTGCTGTCCTCGGCGTTCTGGCCATCCATCAGGAAGCAGAAATCAAAGGGCAGCAGGCTCAGGGATTTCATCTCATCGGTGCCGGGATTGGCAAAGTCCACGTGCAGTCTGTTGTAGCGGCGCAGATCCTCGTCGATATCGAAGAAGCCGGAGCCCTTCATCATGAAGGCGTTGATCTCCTTGATGGTGGCATAGGCGTTGCGGCGCTGGCTCTCCCGCTCAGTGTTGGAGTCGATGACGCTGTCCAGCGTCTCCGGCAGAAGGATCAGGGAGCGGACGATCAGGCTGGTGTTGGGGTACTTATCCTTGACATAGTCCCGCAGATACATGGCCAGCGGCAGCAGGATACCGGAGCCGGTACCGCCGGAGGCCGTGGAGACGATGACGGCACGCATGGCCTGCTTCATCTCCTTACCGCTCTTGCGGAACAGGTCGTCCACAGCATCCAACAGCGGGCGGATGCGGCCGGTCTTAATGGTGGAGTTCAGGGCCAGACGGGAGATGGCCCGAACCTGTCCGGCACCCTCGGACACCGTCTTGTCGTACAGGACGGCGTTCTTGGGAAACCAGTTGTTCAGTGCGTCTGCATCGTAATCCAGATAGTTGCCCACCGTCTGAGTGTTGGACGTCTGGACGGTGTAGATGTGGCTCCTGCTGCCGGACACGCTGGCCAGATCGTTGACATTGGTGTCCAGACAGACAAAGTTGACGTTCTCCCGTTCGCCGGGACGGCACATCTCCGCCACACGCCGGACGATGCGGCATCCGGTGCCGCCAACACCCACAAACAGAGTCGGGGCGTCGATCACATTTTCCTTGATGCGTTCCTTTGCCATGTTGCTACCTCCGAATCATTCTATATATGGTTTGTCTCTCTTTTATTTGCTGAATTTCAATGTTACGCCCAAGCCCATGGGGACGGGGATGCCGGTGCTGTCCAGCACCTGACCGCTGACGTTGCAGGCCCGGTTGTTGCCGATCTCCGTGGTGGCCGTCTTTTTGGTGCTCACCAGCTTGCCGGTGGCGGGGTCACGGTTAAACACCAGCGTGCCCACCTTGATGGAACTAACGGCGCTGCCGTTGACGGCGGACACCGCCGTGACCTTGGCCTTGCGCTCAGCGGGACGGGTCCAGCGGTTGTCCACCGCCTCCAGCTCCAGCACCATGCCGCACTTGGCCAGAGGATTGGCCGTATACTTGGGGGATGTGATGGAGAGGCGTCCCTTCTTCTTGCCGCCGCCGGAGAACTCCGTGCGGGCCGAACCGGACACCGCCGTAGCTCCCACGGTGAAGTTGGTCTTGGATACCCGGATCTTCCTAGGCAGCACCTTCATCCCCATGAACAGCAGGAACAGCATCAGCAGCAGCAGGACGGTCAGCGCAATGACGGCGATGCGTACCCACTGTGGGTACTTGGCCAGCTCCAGCTTCTGCTCCGCTGTGATCTGATACGGCTCGCCGTATTCATCCGTTCCGGAGGCCTGCACCGTGATCCGCCGAAGGCCGTCTGCGGCACTCTGCTCCGGTGAGAGTCGGATGGTGTAGGTGCCATCGCCGTTGGGCGTGACGGTGCAGTCCAGTTCACCATCCACCGTGACCTCTGTCTGAGCCAGCAGCTCTGCGGGCATGGGCTGACCATCCAGCAGCAGCGTAGCGGTGAGAGGCTGCGCCTCCTCCAGCTGAGAGCGCACCACATAGGTCTGCGGTGTCTCCAGCTTCAGCTCGATCCGGCTGGTGGGATGCGCCGTGGGCGTAAGGCCATCCAGCGGCCAGCCCAAGCCGGCGTTGTCCTTTTCGATACGGTAGCCGTTCAGATAGGTGGCGGACAGGTCTGCGTTCAGGTGGTCGCTGCTGCCCAGCGTCACCTCTACCCAGCCGCTCTCGTCGCTCTCCAGCGTCTGCTCCTCGCCGTTGATATCATAGCGGACGGAATAGTGCGTCTCGCCCAGCAGCTTGGAGTTGGTCAGGTTTCCGTTCTTATCCGCCAGCCCGTAGCACAAGCGGTATGTACCGGGATATAGGGCTTCCATATCCACCGGCTGGCCGTCCTCGTCCGTCAGGAAGGCGGAGAGCTCCACGTCCGGCTCATAGTAGACGCCCACGCTGGTGACGCTGCCGCTGTAAGACAGCTGGTAGGTCCCGGCGTCGCAGTCCTCATAGGTGGCCACCACGCCCTGCAGGCTCGTATCCACCGCACAGATTCCCGCATAATCGAGCCCGGCGCCACGGGTGCCATAGGAGGGGGCGTATTGGCTGACAGCGTTGAGCTGCTTGCCCTCGGAGCCGGTGAGGGTCACATCACCCACACCACTGCCCTGCACAAACAGGATGAGCTTGCTCATGGGCAGATCAAACTCCAGCGTGTCGCCGGAGAGCTTTAGCTCATCACGGCCGAAGATCATATTGCTCATGGCAGTCAGCTTCGTGAGGATCTCCGCCGTGGTCGTGGCCTTGTCGGCATAATAGACGTTCTTCCCTGCGCTGACCTTCGGCATCACAGCTACAGAGCCGATGCCCAAATACATCACGTTCTCTGCGGCATTGCAGCGGGTCAGCTCCTCCTCCAAACGCTCCTCCGTCTTGCTGCCGTTCATGGACTCGCCGTTTTCAAAGAAGGTATCACCGTCCGTCAGCACGATGAGCCATTTCTCATCGGCCTGTGAGGAGGCCAAGCCCTGACTGGCGGCGGTAATGGTCTCGATGGGGGTATTCCACGCCTCCGGCGTGTACATATCCCGGATCACCGACAGATCGTCTGCGGGCGTCACCGTCAGGGGGCTGCTGCTGGAATACTTCTTCCCGCCGGCCTCCACCGGCCACATGGGATAGACGCTGAGCCGGTCCTTCTCGTTCATCATGGCGGCGAACACCTCCACGGCGTATCCCGCCCCGCACCACGCCGTATTCCCGGCGTCATACATGGAGCCGGAGTTGTCGAACACCACGGCGATC
>OBLO01001577.1_pt1 | contig 19553 bp, 18 predicted proteins | sample 1519401 | NCBI WGS metagenome assembly OBLO01 (sample SAMEA2602897, study PRJEB22501) | metagenome | reverse complement strand
TGGAGGTTCCCATGCGAATGGCGTTCTCATGGGGAGGAGACGGCATACCGCAGGCAGCCATGGCTGCGAGCATTGCACAGGCCGCCTATGGCATTCCCGACAGCATAGCCGAACAGGCGCTCTCCTATCTGCCCATGCCCTTGCGTGACGTGCTGACCCGCTGGGATGCATTCTATAGAGACCTTGACGAGCCGCCGCTCTTTTTCGAACATCGCCCGTACAACGCATGAAAATCGAATGTGGACGTCACAAGAGAATGCTCCACTGCTCTCGTCGCAGGAAAGTATGAATTGTGTGGTGATGATTTGGAGGGTTTTAGGTTCAGTTGAATAGTAAGTTTTGAAACTTACTATTCGTAAGGTTGTTATATTCCGTTACTTTCATCTGTTACACTACCGCCATGGAAAAACTCGATATCTTCGCAAAGGACTGCCCCGCACGCTTCCCGCTGCAGGTGATCAGCGGCAAATGGGGACTGCTCGTCATCCTGGCCCTCGAGAAGAAACCGCTGCGTTTCAGTGAATTGGTGCATAACATCGGCGGCATCAGCGAGCGTATGGCTTCGCAGACGCTCAAGTACCTGGAGCAGATTGGCGTGGTTCGTCGTGAGGTGCTGCAGCGTTCGAAGCCGCCGCAGGTCTATTATGAGTTGACGTCGTTGGGTCGGCGGTTTCTCAAGCCGCTTGGCGAGCTGGTCGAGACGGTGAGTGCGCATGTGGATACGATGGCGTATCGCCGTGGCTGATTCCGTATGACTGTGCGTGCGAATCGGATCCCAAATCATGTCCGCGATGCCAATCATTGCATTTCATTTCATCGCATCTCATCGACGTGAAAAGGACATGCTGACGCTGGAGGTGTCTCCTCTTGCGTCTTGGAGAGAGCGTGCCAGTCAATTGGCGATGCTCGTACAATCATGGAGGTGGTATGACTGAGGAACCATTGAGTCTTGAGCTCGAAGATGCCGAATGGCCGTTCGAATATATTGATCATGATCGGCCAATCGCGCGGGCCATCGTCATCGATGCTCACGCGTACTTCTTTTTGCTGGGGTTGCAGCGTACCGACGTCTTCGGCAATGCGGTGACGATCGAACCCGGGGGGGGCGGCATCGAACGGGGTGAGACTCCCGGGGGGGGGGTGATGCGGGGGGTGGGGGGGGAGTTGGGAGCTGAGATTGAGATTCTGGGGGAGTTTGGCTTGGTCAGCGTTTTTTAAAATCGGATTCACCGCCATAATATCAATCACTACTACCTGTGCCAGGCGCTTTCGTTCGGCGAGACGAATCTGACGGAGCTGGAGCGGACGAGATTCAATCTGTCGACATTGAAGCTCACCTATGCTCAGGCCATCGCCGAATACAGGAGATGCGAGGATTCCAAGCTCGGCAGACTGATTGCGGCGCGTGAGCTGCCAATGCTGGAGCGAGCATGGGGCATGCTCGGAAAGTTGGGATATTAGTGAGATTCAGGTGTCGATGCGCGTGAGTTCGGCGAGCGCCTTGTTGCGGTAGGTCAGGTCGTCGCGCGATGTGAATCCGAGCCGCTGCCAGAACGCGTTGCCATCCGCGTTGCGGGCGAAGACGACGAGCGCCACCTTGGCGATCCCCTCGTCGGTGAGCGCATGTAACGCCGCTTCGACGAGCGCGGTGCCGATGCCCTGGTGGCGGTGGTCGGGACTGACCGCGGTGTGGTAGATGTATCCGCGCCGTCCATCGTGCCCGGCGATGATGACGCCGGTGATGCGCCCGTCACGCTCGTCCACGAAGCATGTGGTCGGGTTGCGTGCCAGATATTTGGCGATGCCGTCGCGTGAGTCGTCGATGGTGTTGAGCCCCATGCCGGTGCATGACATACAGCATGCGCAGACGGCATCGTAGTCGTCGATCGTCATTGGTCGGATCATAGGCGTTCTTTCCGTATCTCTTCCGGTTTTGTTGTTCTGAAGCGAAGCATATGACCGAAGGAAACCCGTTCTATTTCTTCCTGATGAGTCTCAGTGTGAGGTTTTCTGTCACTGTCGCTGCGGCCGATATCACCATACTTCCTCCAATGATGGGCCGCAATATACTTCCAGTTTTTGGGCGTATCCCAGCTGCGGGTGCAGATTCGTGGACGGCCTATTGGATGTTAGGCGCGGATTGTCGCCGCCATACCCGCATCTAGGCATATGTGTGCCGATGGACTTCGATGATGCCACCGTGCATTGATCATCGACATTGTTCTTCCGAGAGGAACTGCGTCTTGGAATGCTTGCAAGGGAGCCTGTATTTCACCTGATAGGCTTATGCTTGTGCCAAGCGTAACCACCACACCTCCTTCCTCATGCAATGCATGAAAAGTGGGCAACGAGGAGACCTGTTGCCCACTGAAAATGATGACAGCCCACTCACGCCCCGTACTGCGTCAGATACTCCTCGGCGGCCTTGGCGATCTCGTCGGTGACGTAGGGCTGGCCGTGCTCGCCGATCAGCTGCCGTCCGGCGGCGAAGATCTCCTTGACGTTCGCAATGGCGAACACGGGGAACCCGAACTCGCGTTGCACGTCCTGCACGGCGGAGAGATCTGAGTCCTTCGTCTTCTCCATGCGGTCGACGGAGAGGACGAGGCCCACGATGTTGACGTCGGCCTGCGCCTTGAGCTTGGGGACGACCTCGCGCACTGCGGTGCCGGCGGTCATCACATCGTCGACGAGCAGCACGTTCATGCCGTCCTCGAGTGGCTTGCCCACCATCGTGCCACCGTCGCCGTGGTCTTTCTTCTCTTTGCGGTCGAAGGTGTAGCCGATGGAGGCGTTGAAGCGGTGCTGCATGGCGATCGTGGTGGCCACGGCCAGCGGGATGCCTTTGTATGCCGGTCCGAACACGGTGTCGATGCGGGCGGCCAGGTTGCTTGCGGCGATCTCCTGTTGGATCTTCTCGGCATAGAATTCACCGAGCGTGGCGATCTTCGCACCGTCATCGAAGGCGCCGGCGTTGATGAAATAGGGCGACTGGCGTCCCGACTTCAATGTGAACGAGCCGAACTTCAACGCCTGCGATTCGAGCAGAAACTGGGTGAAACGGGTATCCAATGCTTCGGTCATCTGTGGGTTCTCCCCTCTGGTAAACGGATGCGCGAATAATCTGCGTATTCGGGACATCTCCGGGTTCGATTTGTCCCGAATACGCCGATTGACGGTCATGAATGGAATCGGAACGGCGAACGGGCATCGCCGACGGGTCAGCGCCAGGTGTCGCCCTTGACGAGCTTGTGTGCCAATTGCGGGCGTGAGTCGAGCAGATCGTCGAGTTCACGCGCCACGCGGATCGGTGCGGTCGGGTCGTAGAGCGCGGCGCCGCCCACCTCGACGGCGTTGGCGCCTGCATACAGGTATTCGAGCGCCTTCTCGCCGGAGTCGATGCCGCCGATGCCGATGATCGGCACATCGGGCAGAGCGGTGCGCACACGCCACACGCAGGCCAGACCCACCGGGAACACGGCAGGTCCGGAGACACCGCCGGTACGGTTCGCGATGATCGGTTCGCCGGTTTTGATATTGATGCGCATGCCGACCAGCGTGTTGATCATGCTCAGCGCATCGGCACCGGATTCGACAGCCGCCTTGGCGATGGCCGTGATATCGGTGACATTCGGCGTGAGCTTGACGATCATCGGCTTGTCGGTCATCGGGCGCAAACGCTCCATGAGCCGGCTCAACGCCATCGGATCGGTGCCCACGCTCATGCCGCCGTGGGTCACGTTCGGGCAGCTCACGTTGATTTCGAGCATGTCGGCATCCGAGTCGGCGAGCTTGGCGACAACCTGGGCGTAGTCGTCGTCGCAATGACCGGCCACATTAGAGACGACCGTGGCGCCCATGTTCTTGAGTTTGGGCAGGTCATATTCGAGGTAATGGTCGACGCCCGGGTTCTGCAGGCCGACGGCGTTCACCGTGCCGGCCGGGCATTCCGCCGTGCGCACACCGGGATTGCCAAGCCATGGCACCGGCGAGACGCCTTTCGTGGTGACGGCGCCGAGCTGGCTCACATCGTAGAACTGGCCGCAGGCGTCCACCTGGAACGTGCCAGAGGCGGTGCCCACCGGGTTCCTCCATGGTATGCCTGCAACCACGGTGCCATGCTTCCACTCATGCGGTTCGTACACACTGCTTGTGGTCTCGTTCATCGTCTCGTTCTCCTTCGCCCGCTCGTCCATATCACGCATCGGCGTTCGCCTCGGCACCATCGGCGTCCCAACCCAATTGGTGCGCAGTGAAGACCGGACCAGCCTCACACACCTTCTCGCGGCCGGCACGTGTGTCGATTGTGCAGGCCACACAGGTGCCATACCCGCATCCCATGCGCTGCTCCATGCTCAGTTGGGCGTCCACGCCACGTTTGGAGGCCCAAGTGGCCACGGCTCTCATCATTGGCGTCGGACCGCAGGACAGAATGATCGTCTTGCGCCCGCTCTCCTCCAATGCCGGCCACAGACGTTCGAGCAACGTGAGCACATTGCCCTCCGACTCGTCGATGCTGTGCACTTCGTCCGCGTACTTGGCAGCATAGATGTCGGCGAAATGCTCGTCACGATAGCCGAACACGGCGATCGCCCGCGAATCCGCCTCATCACGCAGGCTCTGCGCGGCCTCGAGCAGCGGCGGAATGCCGAGACCCCCGCCGACGAGCACATAATCCGCAGCCTCATCGAGATTGAAGGGCGTGCCCAACGGGCCAAGCACATCGATGGTGTCCCCCGCTGTCAGCTTGCTGAACTCGTCGGTGCCGAAACCGACCACCGCGAAGATGAGGCTCACCTCGTCGCCATCCACCTCGCTGACTCCGAAAGGACGTGGCATGAGGTGCATGGGGTTCGACGAATACAGATTCACGAACTGCGCAGGTCGAACATGGTGGGCGATGTATTCGTCACGGAAGGTAAGACGGACGATGCCCGCAGTGAGTTGCTTCACGGCGACAATGCTGACGGTGCGCCTGGTCGGGGTGAAACCGGCCTCCTGGGCCTGTTCCACCGTGCGGGTGAATGCGGTTGGCATGAATCTCCTTGGTTGTTCGGTGTGCGAGAATCCGTACGGACGGCTATCGCATACAAATCTATATCGGTTATGCAAGGGCGACGCGCAGCTGGTCTCGCATATCGGCCGCCGCTGCGCGGGCGTTGACGGCTACGAGTTCCAGCGCGGATTCCGGTTCGAGTGAATCGCTGTATTGCTCGTCGTTACGCCAGGCGCCTATGATGCCGCGGGATGAGTTCACAATGGCGCCGGAACCGTTGTGGTCGAACATGCCGGCCACGCTTTGTGCCGTGCCGCCCTGTGCCCCGTACCCGGGCACGAGGAAGAACGTGTGGGGCATGCGCTCGCGCAATGCGGCACCCTCCTTGGGATGCGTCGCACCGACCACGGCTCCGGCCCGGGAATAGCCGAAACGGCCGATGGAATCCTTGCCCCAATCCTCCACCAGATCGGCCACATGCTCATACACCCGGCCGCCATCGGCCAATTCGAGCTCCTGAATCTGCGAGCTCGACGGATTCGAGGTGCGCACCAGAATGAACATGTCGCGATCGGCTTGCCCGGCGGCCTCCATGAACGGTTCGATGCCGTCGGAACCCAGGTACGGGTTCACCGTCACCGCGTCCTCAAACCACACGTCATCGCCTTGGAAACCGGTGAGATGATGCGCGTAGGCGGCGGCGGTCGAACCTATGTCACCGCGCTTGACATCGCCGATCACGTACAGGCCGCGGCTTTGCGCATATTCGCATGTCATCGTGTAACAGTCGATGCCTGCGGGCCCGAGCGCCTCATACATGGCGATCTGCGGCTTCACTGCAGGCACGATGTCGTACACCGCATCGATGATGGCGCGATTGAATTCGAAATACGCTGCTGCGGCAGCGGTGGCTGCCAGATTGTCGTCCGACTCCACCTGTTCCTCGGCTTCGACGGCATAGGCATCCATCACGGGGGCGGGAACGAGTTTGTCGGTGGGGTCAAGGCCCACGACACTGGGATTCTGTTTGTCTTCGATTGCTTCGATGAGCCGGTCCATAATCGCTACTCCCCTGTTTCCGTTTCGGTTGCCTCGTCAAATCCCAGTCGGTCGAACACCAGAGCGGATGCGATGATCGTCGCATACGGCTTGCCGCTCACATCCCAGCCGTTGAATGGCGTGTTACGTGCCTTCGACAGGAACCGGCCCGCGTCGATGCTCCACTGCTCCGTGGTGTTGAGAATGTTCAGGTCCACGAGCTCCGGGTGTTCCACTTCGGCCAGGTTCAGCGAGCGCTTCACCGCGCATTTCGACGAGGTGTTGAGCAATGCGGCGATGTCGGTGGAATGCCGTCCCATCAGTTGGGCCGGATTCAGCGACATGAGCTCGATGAGTCGCTGGTCGCTGATGTGGCCGCCGTCGACGAGTACCTTGTGGCATACCGCATAGGCGCATTCCAGTCCGATGATGCCGTTGGGTGCTTCGAGGAATCCGCGGGCCTTCTCTTCGAGTGTGTGCGGGGCATGGTCGGTGGCGATCATGTCCACGGTGCCGTCCTCGATCGCTTTGATCGTGGCCAAGCGATCCCGTTCGCCGCGCAGTGGTGGGTTCATCTTCGCGAGCGTGCCGTATTCGAGCAGCGCCTCGTCGTTCAATGCCAGATAATGCGGTGCGGTTTCGCAGGTGATGGGCAGCCCTTCGGCCTTCGCGTTGCGAATGGCGTCGAAGGAGATTGCGGTGGACACGTGCTGGAAGTGCACGTGCACGCCGGTTTCGCGCACGAGGTCGATGTCACGTTGCACGATCGCCAGTTCGGTGTCTTCGGGGATTCCCGGCACGTTCAGGGCATGGGATACGGGACCTTCGTTCACGGCGCCCACGTCATGGTGTTCGCAGTGCTCGATGAGGTATAGTCCGGTGCTCTTGACGTTGTCGAACACCTGGCGCAGCACTGGTTCTGGCACGGCTGAACCGTCGTCGCTCATTGCGGTGACGGGGTGGGCGATCTGTGCGGGGTCTTTCTCACTGTCATGGCCCGGCATGTACCATGCCCAGTCCTTCGGGTCGGTCGGTTCGAGCCCGGCCCGGCCTTTGGTGGCGCATACGCACAGTTCGTAGCGTACCGGCAGCGTGACGTGGTGGATCTGTTCATAGTGCTGCAGATAATCGATCACCGTGTGGTAGCCGGCATCGAGAATCTCCTGCGCGCCGGGTTCCCCCTCGTGTACTTGAAGGCCGTCCATCGCCGGCACGGTGTTCGGCATGATGAGCACGTTCGTGTAACCGCCCGATGCGGCGGCCATGCATCCGGAGACCATCGACTCCTTGTAGGTCTGCCCGGGATCGCGGAAGTGCACGTGCGGATCTTCGAAGCCCGGCGCCACGGTGAGCGCACTGGCGTCGATGGTGACGTCACGCGGGTCGGGGACGGTCAGGTCGATGTGTTCGCCCGTGTCCCACACCGTGATGTCGGTGAATGTGATGGCCATTTAGAATTTCGCCTCCTCGTCGCAGTATCGGCAGCGGTACACCTCGTCGTCGGTGTGGTCGAGGTAGAACACCTGGTCGATGCCGGGTTCGGTGGTCGTCACGCAGCGCGGGTTCACGCAGGTGATCACATTGACCACGCGTTCAGGCAGCGTCGGCGTCTGTTTGTTCACAATCTGGCCGCCGTGGATGATGTCGACGGTGGCTTGGCGGGCCACCAGTCCGAGCACGTCGAGGTCGACGTCCTGGGCGTCCTCGATCTTGATGATGTCTTTCGAACCGTACCGTCGGCTCGTTGTGTTCATGATCAGCGCGAGCTTCGTGGTGGCCGGGTCGATGCGCAGGTATTCGAGCACCTTGAGCGCGGTGCCGGCAGGCACATGATCGATGATGATCCCATCCTGGATGCTAGTGACTTCCATCAGGCTTCGACCTCCTGGTTCGCATACTGCTCGTAGCCGGGCAATTCGTCGCCGAGCACCGAGCTTTCCAATGCCATGCGCATGAGCATGCCGTTCTTCACCTGTTCGAAATAGGCGGCACGGGGGTCGACGTCCACCTCCGTGGCGATTTCGTTGACGCGCGGCAACGGGTGCAGCACCGCCATCGTGGGTTTGGCCTTCGCGAGTTTGCCCTCGTCAAGAATGTAGGTGTCACGCAGGCGCAGGTAATCGTCTTCGTTGAAGAAGCGTTCCTTCTGCACGCGCGTCATGTACAGGGCGTCCAGATCCCCTATGACCGTACTCAAGTCGGTGACCTCCTCGTACGAGCAGGTGGGCGTGGCGTTGATGCGGTTGAGCACGTATTGCGGGGTGCGCAGCTCCTTCGGTGAGATGAGCACGAAACGCACGTTGCCGAAGCGGCACAGCGTCTCGATGAGCGAGTGCACGGTGCGGCCGAAGGTCAGGTCGCCGCACAGGCCGATCGTCAGGCCGTTCACCCGTCCGAATCGCGACTGCAGTGTCGCGAGATCGGCGAGCGTCTGCGTCGGGTGCATGTGGCCGCCGTCGCCGGCGTTGATCACCGGCACCGAGGAGGCGTCCGCGGCCACCAGGGCGGCGCCTTCCTTCGGGTGACGGATCGCCACGACGTCGACGTAGTTCGACACGGTCTTCAACGTGTCCGAAATCGATTCGCCCTTCGTTGCGGAGCTCAGCTGCGATCCCGCAAAACCGATCACCTTGCCGCCCAACCGCAGCATTGCGGTCTCGAAGCTCAGTCGCGTGCGCGTGCTTGGCTCATAAAACAAAGTGGCCAACACCCGTCCGTCACAGGTGTGTGCCACTTCCTTGCGATGCGAATCGATGTACTGCGCTTTATGCAGCAACTCCTCGATTTGCGTGACTGTGAGATCGTCGAGGGTGATGACGCTGGTTCCCACTATGGACTGTCCGTCGGCGTGTTGCTGAACGCTAGACAATGGCTCACCTTTCATGCATGTGCTGTTCCAGGTGATCACCGAAGTGACCTCTCCAACTATACCCCACTGCCCCGCCGGCTCGACACGCCCTCATAATTCCGGCTGCACATACCGGGGAGCCTTGGCATGGGCCGCCTTCACGCGCCTGGCATCAGCCTGTGCAGAACGGGCGCCTGCAACTGCGTCCCGGGCCGGATGATTCGTCAGATCCCTGTCGATCCAAGCCATGACGAGATCGGCCAGTCTGTTCACCTCGGCATCGGTCAACGGCCGACCTTTGGCAATGCCATGCCATTTCTCGATGCATCCGCGGCAGCATGTCGCCGTCGCATGCTGGGCGGTGAACACCGGGTGCCCGCGCCAAGGCGTCTGCCTGCCGTCGTTGGACGGTTGCGCCTCGCCCACGCGTGCGCGCAGCATCTCATGCGCATGCCTGTCGATGACATGTCTGCCCTTGTCGCGCGCATACGACCGATCAGCCTCGCTCAACACGAACTTCGCACGGAACTGCGATTCGCCGAGCCGCACGAGGGTGTGCTCCACCCACGTGGATTCGTCATCATGCCCATTCATACCCGCCAGCGTATCTCACTCCTCAACACCGTAGAAGAGCCGTTCGCATACTTCACGACTCTTGCGCATTTGCGAGAGAATGTCGTTCTCGAACTGCTGACCGCGATCCGGATCGTAGCCAAGATACGTGGCAATGCCACTCAGGTCGAAATGCTGGTCGGGCAGGATGTCGGCGCGGTTCGCCCGCCCGTTCCACAGATAGTTGCCGTTGCGCGCCGCTGTGCACATCTGCCAGGCGTCACGCAGTATCTTCGCGTCCTCCATGACGATGAGCCCATGCTCCACCAAGACGTCAAGGGCCTGCATCGTCGAATTCACCTGCAACGCCTCAATGTCATGCGCATGCTGCAATTGCAGCAACTGCACGGTCCATTCGACATCCGACAGGCCTCCCCTGCCGAGTTTGAGATGCCGGTCGCGTCGCACACCACGTGGCAGACGCTCCGCCTCCATACGCGCCTTGAGTCTGCGTATCTCCTGCAACTGGTCGTCGGTGAGACGCTCGGCTGGGTATCGGAACGGGTTCGCGACATTCGCCAGAAAGTCCTCGGCCAGCTCCTTGTCGCCGGCTGCGAATCGGGCGCGCAACAGCGCCTGGCGCTCCCACACGCTTGCCCATGCACGGTAGTACTCCTCACACGAGGCGTACGAGCGCACGACGGGCCCGTTCTTGCCCTCAGGGCGCAGGTCCATGTCGAGTTCGATCTTCGGTTCTGTCGACACCGGACCCATGAGCATCATGCGCATCTGCTCCTGCACCTTGCGGGCGAACGAATTCGCGGCGGAATCGTCAGCGCCGTGCGCAGGACGGTAGATGATGATGACGTCGGCGTCGGAGCTGAAATTGACCTCACGGCCGCCATAACGCCCCATGCCGATGACGGCGAGATGCGCAGCCGGTCCATCCATGCCGTTCGCCCGCATCGTATCATGCACCGCCCATTGCAGCGAGGCCTGGATGATCGAGTCAACCACGTCGGTCATACCATTCAGGGCCTGCGCCGAATCGATCACATCGGTCATCCAGCCGATCCCGATGCGCTCGATCTCATGGCGGCGCAGTGCACGCAGCATGTTCGCCGCGTCGGCCAGTGAATCATCATATCGTGTGATGATCGCCTGACAGCCCACATCCAACGATTCACGTGTGCGCGCATGCAATTGGTCGTCATCGCCGAGCCAGCGGATCGACTCCTGCGACTTGTTGAGCGCGTCGCCGAGGAATCTGGAATTCGACAGCACGTGACACAACCGCTGTGCGGCCGACTGCGAGTCGCGCAGGAACCCCAGGTAGTCGCTGCCGGAACCGAACCGTTCCTCGAGGTTGCTCCAGCCCAGCAGTCCCATGTCGGGGTTCTGCCCTTCACCGAGCCAGCGCAGCACCGCGGGGAGCAGTATGCCATTGATCTTCGCGGCACGGGTGATGCCGGCGGTGAGCGCCTGCACATGCCGCAGCGCCGCCTGCGGGTCGGCGAAACCGATGGCGGCGTAACGATCCATCACCGCCTGCTCGCTCAGTTCCACGCGTTCGTCGCCCGAGACCGCGCTGATCGGCAGCATCGGCCGGTAGTAGATTTCGTTGTGGAGCCGACGGATCTGCCTGCGTGTCTCGTCGAAATTGTCCACCAGCTCCTCGTTGTGCCAGCCGAACACGCGGGCGAGCCTGTGCAGTTCGGCATTGCGCGAGAGCTCCTCCACATTGACCGTGCGCTTCTTCTCCAATCCGCCGGCGTTCGCATTGCCCATGTCGGGGAACAGATGGGTGCGTTTGAGCTGCCACATCTGCTGGCGGTGTTCAAGCACCCGTTCGAAACGGTAGTCGTGGGAGAGCACGCGGGCATGGCGGCGCGAGACATAGCCGCCATCGGAAAGCGCCTGCAACGCCTGCAACGTGGAGCGAACATGCAGGGTCTCATCGGCGCGGCCGTGCACCAGCTGCAGCATCTGCACGGTGAACTCCACGTCGCGAAGACCTCCGCGGCCCAGCTTGATCTCACGGTCGCGCAATGGCACTGGGATGAGGCTCTCCACACGTTCGCGCATGCGCTGGCAGTCGGAGACGAAGTTCTCGCGCCGCGAGGCCTGCCAGACGAATTCGGATGCCATCTGCATGTATGCCTCGCCAAGAGGCACGTCACCGGCCACAGCCCTTGCCTTGAGCAGTGCCTGGAACTCCCAGCTCTCCGCCCACTGCCGGTAGTAGGCCTTATGCGAGTCCAGACGGCGCACCAGCGGACCGTCCTTGCCTTCGGGTCTCAATGCCCCATCGATCTGCCACAGTGCGGGCTCCATCACATTGGGCATCACCGATTGGCAGATCTTCTGCATGAGCATGGCGATCTTCGAACCGACCTTGACCAGCTGCGGTTGCGACATGGTCTCGGCCATCGGCTCCACCACGTAGATGAGATCGACATCGGAGACGTAGTTGAGCTCCTGTGCGCCGAGCTTGCCCATGCCAATGATTGTGAAGCGCAGGAGTTCGGACTCCTCCGTGTTGCTCTGCGCAATGGCCAGCGCGCTTTCCAGGGCGGCGTCCGCCAGATCCGACAACGCGCGGGACACCGCCGGTTGAATCGCGATCGGGTCGTCGTGCGAAACATCGTAGGCCATGATCGCAGCCAGTTGTTCGTAATAGTTCCGTCGTAACCTATTGGTCGCCTCCGCCAACGGCACGTCGGTGATCAGGCGCCGGAACGAGGAGTCCGAAGAGTCCGCGGCGCCGAGCTGCTCTTCATGGGCATCGATCGCCGCCAACATGGTCGCACGTCTCGCCTCGCCGTCAAACCCCGCGCTGTGGAGGGAATCGACAGCCGCCGCCTCGACGAGTTCGGGTCGCGACCGCATGAGCACGCCAAGTTGCCGGCTGGCACCGAGCACCTGCAGCAATGTGCGCGGAGACCTACCGTGCAGCAGTCCGTGCAGTTTTCCGGGACGGTCGGCAAAGCTGATGATCAGTTCATGCAATGCGTCCAATGCCACGTCCGGATCCGCGCAATGCGCCAGTTCGCCGAGCAGTTCCCGCTGGGTGAGTTCGAGATCCCCCGCCGAGCACACCTCGCTGAGCAGTTCCTTCGCACGGCCGAGATTCTCGAATCCGGCATGAATGATGTCTCGTGTGCTTGGGGTGGTGTTCTCGTCGATCTCCATGCCTGTCAATCTAGCGTGTTTTTGTTGCGCTGGGAAATTGGGTCACGCTTTTTCGAACAGATTGCCCACGTTCTGCCATATTCTGCGCGAGACCGACGGATGGTTCATCGTGTACAGGTGCACGCCATCGACTCCCTGAGCCACGAGGTCGCTGATCTGCTCGCTCGCATAGATGATGCCCGCCTCGCGTAGCGTCCTGGGATCGTCTCCCCACTTTTCGAGCATGCGTTCGAGCTTGCGCGGGACCCGGGATGAGCACATGTTCGTCATGCGCCGCACCGATTTCGCATTGGTGACCGGCATGATGCCCGCCTCTATGGGCACATCGATGCCCGCGGCCCGTGCTTTGCCGAGGAATGCGATGAAATCGTCGTCGTCGTAGAACAGTTGGGAGATCAGATGCGAGGCGCCTGCATCCACCTTGGCTTTGAGATTCGCCACATCCTCGTCGAGCGTGGCCGCCTGCGGGTGCTTCTCCGGATAGCAGGCGCCATAGATCTTCAGATTCGGCCTACGTTCGCGAATGTAACACACCAGATCACTGGCATGGGTGAACACGCCGGCCGGTTCGCGCTCGCTGTTGCGGTCTCCGCGCAATGCGAGCACGCCGCTCACTTTCGCCTCATCGAACATGGCGAGCGCCTCGTCGACATCCCGGGCGGTGAGGTACTGTGCGGTCAGGTGGGCGACCGCGTCTATGCCGTATTCCGAGTGTATGGTGTGCGCGATGCGTGCGGTGGCCGTGCGGTCCGCTGATTTGCCGGTGCCGTAGGTGACCGAGATGAAGTCGGGTTTCATGTCGTTCAGCCCGTCGAGGGTGTCGTAGATCGTGCCGACCGGCGATGTGCGTTTGGGTGGGAATACTTCAAGGGAGAACATTGGCGTGTGCATTTGCTGGGTCTCGTGCTGTGTGATGCGTGCATTCTGATGGGATACGCAGTATGTATGCCACAGTGGGCGGATATGCCGCCATGGCATGCATACTGCGATTATGGTGTCCTGCGGACTGTTTGGAGGAGCCCGAATCAGTCGAGGTTGGCGCGCATGGCTTTCGCCGCCTGGACCATGTGCGTCAGACTCGGCCAGGTTTCGTCATTGCCTCGGGTCTTGAGGCCGCAATCGGGATTGATCCACACCTTGTTCACATCCATCTTCGCAAGAATCTCGCCGATGCGCTCCTCGGTCTCTTCGACCGAGGGGATGCGCGGGGAATGGATGTCGTACACACCCGGACCGGCCTCGGTTTCGAAGTGGGCGTCGTGGATGGCGTCGAGCACCACCAGATCGCCGCGGGAGGCTTCGAATGAGATGACATCGGCATCCATGGCGTCGATGTCCGAGATGATGTCGTTGAACTCCGAATAGCACATATGCGTGTGGATCTGCGTGCTTGGCTGCACGGCGGAATGCACGAGACGGAATGCGGGAATCGCCCAGTCGAGGTATTCACGATGCCAGTCGGATTCACGCAGCGGCAGTTTCTCACGCAAGGCGGCCTCGTCGATCTGGATGATCCTGATGCCGGCTTTCTCGAGGTCAAGGACCTCGTCCCGAATCGCCAGGGCCAACTGCTTGGTCTGCTCCTCATGGGTGATGTCCTCACGGGGCCACGACCAGTTGAGAATGGTGACAGGGCCGGTGAGCATGCCCTTCATCGGCTTGGCGGTGCGCGATTGGGCATAGGAGCTCCATGCCACGGTGATCGGCTGGGCACGGCTCACATCGCCCCAGATGATCGGAGGCTTGACGCAGCGGGTGCCGTAGGACTGCACCCAGGCGTTCTTCGTGAACAGGAAACCGTTGAGGTTCTGGCCGAAGTATTCGACCATGTCGTTGCGCTCAAACTCCCCATGCACCAGCACGTCGAGTCCGATCTGCTCCTGCTTGGCCACCACATCGTCGATCTGACGTCGAATGAATTCGTCGTATTGCCCCTGGGAGATCTCACCCTTGCGAAGGCGGGCGCGTTCGGCACGCACCTGCTTGGTCTGCGGGAAAGAGCCTATCGTCGTAGTGGGCAGCAACGGCAGGCCAAGCGCCTCACGCTGGAGCCGCTGGCGTTCGCCACGCTCGGGTCGGCGCACATAGTCCGCATCGGCAAGGGCGGCGATGCGGGCGCGCACAACTTCGTCGGCGACCACACGGCTGCCATCGAACAGCGCCTGGTTGGCGGCGAGCGCAGTGGACTGACGCTTCGCATCGTCGTCGAGCTGCATGAGGTCTGCGATCTCGCGAACCTCCTCGAGTTTCTCCACAGCGAAGGCGAAATGGCGCAGCACCTTGTCGCCAAGCTGTTCCTCCCCCTTGGTGCTGAACGGCACATGGAGCAGCGAACAGGCCGAAGCGACTGCGACGTTGGCGGTCACCTGCTGGAGTGCCTCCACCAGTGCGATGCTTTCCGCATAGTTGTTGCGCCAGATGTTGCGGCCATTGACCACGCCTGCGAAGAGCGTGGTGCGTGCTGCTACACCATGGTGTTCGACGGCCTTGAGGTTCTCGTCACGCCCTTCGATGAGGTCGAGTCCCACCCCGTCGAATTCGAAGAGCTTCACTGTTTCGTAAATATCGGCTATGTTGCCGAAATACGTGTTGAGCAGCACCCTGACACCGCTGTCCCGCGCCGGCAGCAGACGCGAATAGAGCGATTTGAACAGCGAGACGTCACCCTCGTGCTTGTCGAGCACCAGATATGGTTCGTCGAGCTGCACCCATTGCGCGCCCAGCTTGGCGAAGCGCCGGAGAACCTCGGCGTACACGTCGGCCACGGCATCCACGAGCCCCTCGTCGATGGTGAGCTCCTGGGCCTCGGCATCGCGGGAGAGTTTGAGGAAGGTGTATGGGCCGATGAGCACCGGCTTCGTCTCTATGCCCAGCGACTTCGCCTCCAAGTACTCATCGAACGGTTTCGTGCCGTTGAGCCGCACCTCGGTGGAGGAGTCGAATTCGGGCACCAGGTAATGGTAGTTCGTGGTGAACCATTTCTTCATGGGCAATGCGGTCACATCGCCACGCTCACCCTGGTACCCGCGGGCCATGGCGAACAGTGTCTCCTCAGGGTTGTCAAAACCAAGACGACGGTATCGGGCCGGAATCACATTGAGCAGGACCGCGGTGTCGAGCATCTGGTCGTACAGTGAGAAATCGTTACTCGGGATCAGATCAATGCCTGCGTCCTTTTCCAACCTCCAATGCCGAACACGAAGCTCGCGGCCGGTCTCACGCACATCGTCGAGCGTGGCATTGCCTTTCCAATAGGCTTCGATGGCCTTCTTGAGTTCACGGTCGCGTCCGATGCGGGGGAAACCCGAGATGGATGTGGGAATGGTCATGGATCCTCCAGTCGTGTCGATGCAATGGAGACCACGTTAGCAAACTGGAACCGGTGCAAGCCCGAAATTCTTAAAAACGGCGCATAGGAGTTTTCTTTCAAAGGCTATAAGGCACACTTATAGCCTGCCGTCGACGCCTGCGCCTGCTACTTTTCGAACTCCTTCGGCGTGAGCACCGCAATGAGATTCGCCTCATGGGTCCCCCATTTTCTGAACGGCGCATTCGAACCGAATATCGCCACGCCGGCAGTCGACATGCCAAGGTTCAGCAGATCGAGCTGGCCCGGATCACTTTGTTCGCCTGCCAGCCACTGGCTCGCCAGCGAGACGGTGGGCTCATGGCCGAGCACCAGCAGCGCATGGCGTTTGTCCTTGCAGGCAGCGAGCATGTCGAACACCGCCTGCATACCTTTCGCATAGAGATCCTGGTAGTAGTCGACTTTCGGAGCGTCGCCGAACACCTTGAGCATGCGCTCGCATGTCTGCATCGCCCGGGTGGCGCTTGAACAGTCGATCTGATCCGGCACCAATCCCATGTCGCGCAGACCCTTCGCCACGCGCTTGGCCTGCTTGAGTCCTTTGTCGGTGAGCACACGCTCAAAATCGCCCTTCGCGTTGAAGGCCTCCGTCTTCGCATGGCGCATGATGATGAGCACGTGCTTGTATTCCTTGGCCCTCTTCGCCACTTTCTTCAGATTCACGCTTCCTCCATGCATCCCGCCGGGCCTGACCGACCCGCACCCTTCCCATTCTAATTCCAGCCATGCTGTAGTGCATCGTGTCGCGCCCGGCGATAATCGGTCATTGAGAATCCAAATGACTGCGTTGTTCGTCCAGATCCCTGAGCACCTTGCGCAGCTTGCGGTCGGAGATGTCACGAAGCTCAAGCTCCTCGAGCGATGCCTCGCGCTCCTCTACGGAGAGTGAGTCGATATCCGTCGTCGTGTCCTTCGTGGCACGGTCACGCTTGCGCAACGCATCGTATCCGGGAGCCATCGCCCGGGAGACGATGAGGAAACCGGTGTGGCCGATCATCTGATGGTCGGGACGCACTGCAAGACCCTGCGCTTTCCAATTGCGCTCCATGGTCTCCTGGATCTGCGGTGCGGTCCAATGCTCACTCTCCCGCAGCGCTTCGGCCATACGGCTCATCTGCGTGGTCGTCGTCACATAGGCGACGAGCACGCCACCTGGCGCGATCACCCGATACGCCTGTTCCAGTCGGTTCCAGGGATCGAGCATGTCGAGCATGATGCGGTCGAATCCTTGTTCCGGCAACGTGGAGGCCACCGAATCGAAATCGCCGACCAGAAGATTCCACCAATCCGGTCGGCGCCCGTAATACAATGTGGCGTTCGCCTCGGCGATCCTCGCGAAATCAGGGCGCATCTCGATCGTGGTCAGGCAGCCGCCCTCACCCACCGCGTCGAGCAGGTGCAGGCTCATCGCACCCGAACCGGCCCCGGATTCCAGCACGCGGGCGCCCGAACGTATGTCGCCGAGCTCAATCACCTGCGCGATGTCCTTCGGATACATGATCTGTGCGCCACGCGGCATCGACAGAACATAGTCGGCCATGCGCGGCCGCATCACCGCGAACTGCCAGCCGCCGATTGCGCGCGCAGCCTTCCATGGTTTCGCCGTATCGCGTTCCGGGTGCTCCCTGTTGAATTGGTCCTCACGCTTGGCGGTGACGGTGGTGACCACGCTGCCCTCGTTCCTGCCGATCACATCGTCATGCAGGATGATGCCATGTGAGGTCTGTGTGACGCCGCCCGCAACCAATTGGTCGGTGATCTTGTTCGACTTGCGGTCGGTGAACTGCACTTTCTCACCGGATTGCAACGGACCTCTGCGCATACGCTCTCGACTCCATGCTCTGCTTGCTCATTGGACGTAAATCCACTGTAGCCAAGCTCGTCTACACCATCCGTCGGCCTTCCCGTCGCCGACATGCTCATATTCGGGCGAAGGCGCTCCATCGGTCGTCGATGTGGTGCACGTCGAGCGGCATGCCGAACAGTCGGCTCAGCCGTTCGGCGGTCAACCCGTGTTCGAGGTCACCCGCATATTCGATCGTTCCCGGTGCTGGATCGGCAGGGTCGGGTTGCGACGTGACGGTTGACTGGCGTCCCATGATCGCAATATGGTCAAAACCCTGAGGGATCTCCTCGAGATGATGCGTGACGACGATAATCGTACGTGGGTCGTCATGCAGCGACGACAACGCGCGAATCGTGATCTCGCGCGCGCCGAGATCGAGTCCGGTTGTCGGCTCGTCGAGAATGAGCAGTTCGGATTGGGCCATGAGCGCACGACAGATCAGTGTGCGTGTCCGCTCCCCCTCGGAGAGTCGACCGAACTGCTTGCCGGCAAGGTATGCGATGCCGAAATCTTCCATGAGTCTGCGCGCGCGGGCGTATTCGTCGGATGTATAGGTGTCCTTCCAACGGCCGGTCGTCGCGCTGAGCGCGGTGACCACGACGTCAAGCGGGTCTTCGAACGGCGGAAACGCGCGCGACAGCTCCGCCGAGCTCAGTCCGATCAGGTGGCGGTACGAGAACACGTCGACCTTGCCAAGGCGCCGTCCGAGCACGTCGATGTCGCCGGATGTGGGGAACGCGCGTGTGCTCATCATCGAGATCAGGCTCGATTTGCCAATGCCGTTCGGCCCGAACAGAATCCATTTCTCGCCGCGTCCGATCTCCAGATTCACGTCATCCACGATCACACGGCCATACCGTCGCAGATGCACGTTGTGCATGGCCAACGCCCGTGTTTCGCAGTCCAGTCCTTCCATTGCACCCCCATATGAGAGCTGGATCCCGTTGCATGGGATCCAGCCCGCTTCCTCTTGCTTGCCGTGCCGCGAATTATTCGTGCTGCGCCGCACGCTCCTCGAGCACACTGCGGTACACGGCGACGGTCTGGTCCGCGATCGACTCCCAGCTGAACTTGTCGCGTGCGCGTTCGCGCCCACGTTCACCCATGTCCTTGGCCCGCTGCGGGTCGGCGAACATCTCATTGATCGCATCCGCCAGATCGTGCACGAACCGTTCGGGATTCGTCGGCGTGCCGGTGCCGTCGTGCTTCTGTTCGATGGGCACGAGATACCCGGTCACCCCGTCGACGACGACCTCAGGAATGCCACCCGTCGCGGTGGCGACCACCGGCAGACCGCAAGCCATCGCCTCGAGGTTCACAATGCCGAGCGGCTCGTAGATGCTCGGGCAGATGAACGCATCGCAGCCGTGTTCGAGCGCGTTGAGCTCGTGCTTCGGCAGCATCTCCTCGATCCAGATGATGTTGCCGCGCTCCTCATTGAGCCTAGCCACCGCCTCCTTGACCTCCTTGCCGATTTCCGGGGTGTCGGGCGCGCCCGCGCATAGCACCACCTGGATGTCCGGGTCGACGAAATGCAATGCCTGCAGCAGGTACGGCAGCCCCTTCTGCCGGGTGATGCGCCCGACGAACAGCAGGGTCGGCTTGTCGCGGTCGATGTGGTAGCGGTCGAACACCGCTCAGCCGGCATCATCGGGGGCCGGCGTCTCGAAATCGGCAAGCGTGATGCCGTTGTGCACCACCACCACCTTGTTCG
>OBLO01001545.1_pt1 | contig 19808 bp, 19 predicted proteins | sample 1519401 | NCBI WGS metagenome assembly OBLO01 (sample SAMEA2602897, study PRJEB22501) | metagenome | reverse complement strand
AAATCTTATGGGAAGACTGATAAATGAGTTAATTCCGGCAGGCAGAATTGATGATCTGATGACAGCAGCCGGCAATCCAGATTATCGCAAACAACTTATGACGGAATTTGGAATTCGTTAAAATTTTTAATAGCGCTGCTTTTTTCTTAAATATTTGGAAAAAAGCAGCAGGCTTTATTGCGTTGCCGAAGCTGTTGGTGATGTGTTGTATTCTGGCTGGTGATATGTTACTATAAATTTACAAATGAAAATATTCAGACGGTTATTGGCAGAATAAACAAACTAATTCTGAAAAAATAATTTAATGAATGAGAAATTTAAGAAAATGGAAAGAGGCGGCAGTTTATGAATCAATATCTTCCAGAGCGAATCTCAAGAGAAATCAGCACATTTGCCAGAAAGCATTCTGTCCAGAAGGTTGTTCTGTTTGGCTCCCGTGCCAGAGGGGATAATACAGAAAGAAGTGATATTGATATCGCTGTATACGGTGGAGATTTTGACGCATTTTACTGGGATATAAAAGAGAAGGTGCATTCTCTTTTGATGTTTGATGTAGTGGAAATGGACAATTCTGTCTCCAAAGACTTGATAGGGGAAATCCAAAGGGATGGGGTAATAATTTATGAAAAAGCTTGATAACTTTTTAAATTGTCTTACCGTATTGAAAAATGCCGATTTTCAGTTGGCAGATAACAATGAAATATACAGAACCGGAGTTATCGGACAGTTTAACCTGACATTTGAGCTTGCGTGGAAGGCTTTGCAGGAATTACTGAAAATGCATGGTGTTAAAGAAGCTGATACAGGCTCCCCACGGGAAATTTTACAGCTCGGCTATAAATCAGGGTTCGTAGACGATCCAGCGGTCTGGCTGCTTATGCTGAAAAAGCGTAATACTTCCGTTCATATTTATAATGAAAGTGATATAGATGAGCTGATCCTGCTGATACGAGACAGTTTTCTCCCAGCGTTCTCTGTTTTGTCCAAAACTTTGCAAAGTAAGCTGAAAGAAGTGGAAAGTGACTGGGACTGATTTGGCAAATAGTATAAGCACAATGCGAAATTATCAATGAAAATAATATATCTTTGTGAAGACTGTGAAAAGGAACACAAACATGGAGATGAATATGCGCTTCCCGTTTGCAATTCTCCTCGTATGGGAGTATGTGGATATTGTGGAAGCACTAAATATCCAGACCAGTTTGAACCGGACAAAAAATGAATTCCTGCTTTCAAAAATATGCAAATTTTCATTGCCTTCAATAATATTTACGTAGGTAAAGAATTTCCTCAAAAACCTGATTTTCTTTCTGACTTTTGAGGAGATACGAAAAAGCAGTTATTTAATTGTCTTTTATAGAAAACATTCTCTCCAGCTCCCGTGCCTCTTCCGCAGTCATTTCTGCTGAACCAGAATCATGCCCTTACCGCTTTTCATTTTGAAGCAGGAAGACCATTGGCTTTAGACAATGGGTAATTCACAGTGGGGGTAAGAATATTCAGATTAAGGAAAAATGAAGACAGGGAGAGCTGTGCTGGTTGCGATTAGTATTCCGATTTTTACTAGCCAGTTGGAGAAGAGTAGAGAGGCTGTGGATGCTGCTAATATTCGTGCTGCATATGCAGAGGTTGCATCTTCTGCTCTTACATCCGATAAAGAGTCATGGAAATCTGCACCTATTACTGTTAAACAGCAGAAAGCAGAATGGCAGAGTACTATTGATTTCCCAACTGCTATTACTGGAATGAGCTCAATTATGGATACAACAGTTCCAACCACAGTTTATGTTACATACACACCAGGTGCTTCAGGCGCAGCAGGTACATTTGCTGTAGTTCCTGCAGATCCTGGAACAGGTTTTAAGACAGCAGGAACAGATGACTAAGTTGTAAAATATATCTTCATAATCAACTAATAGAAACTTAATTTACATTTATGTAAAAAATGCCAAATCAACATTTACAATAGCTGATTTGGCATTTTTATTTTTCTCCTTATAACAAAGATAAAAAATTAATTATAATTTACTTCCATGTAATAGTAGGTGCAGAACCATCGGATATAATAGTAATAGTACAAGTTCCGGTTTTGAAGCCTGCGCTTGCAATTTTTACACCACCAATAGTAATATCGCTACCACTTGCAGTGCCGTCTTTCTGCTGAGTCATTACATAAGTTGCAGTGCCAGTGAAAGTATCACCAGATTGCTTAACTTCATAAGATGCAGCTGCAGGGCAATTAGCATTATCTGTAACAGCAGTGTCTGTCAGTACATCAGCAGAAAGCTGTGCATAGATAGATCTGATATTAGCTTCATCAGTTGCCTCTCTTGCTTTCTCTAACTGCGATGAGAAAATCGGAATACTAATCGCAACCAGCACAGCCCTCCTAGTTGCAATTTCTTCCAAGGCTGAACCATATACAATAAAGTTATTTTTATATCACAATACCATTGTTGACATCCGGGCTTTCCTGGCGGTATACTAAGGTTGTTCATCGCAGAGCAATCTGCGTCCGACCATTCGGTCAGTAAATCTCAGCTGTTTAACATTTTAAGAATATGAGAGAACGAAAAATATAAGTACAATATATGCTAACACTTGAAAAATAATTACTTTTCATATATACTAAAGATAGTACAAAATGTTCATACATTCAGTTGCTTATGTTATTTTCAGTTCCCCCATAGTCAGAGAGGAGTGTGTGTGCAGGAGGCAAATGCAGCATCTATTGAATTCTTAAGAGATTCCAGACGGGTTGCAGATCTTTTAAATGGGGTTATTTTTCATGGGAAACCAGTCATCATGGAAACTGATCTCCAGGAAAAAGATCCCGTTATTCACAAAATTATCAACACAGGTCATAAACTTACTGCAACAGAAAATACGTTGGATTTATCTGTGAATGTGACAGTTGATAGTGTGAAATTTTTATTGATGCTTCAGCTTCAAACCCATGAGCATCGTGCAATGCCAGTACGGATACTGAACGAAAGAGGAACGGATTATTATAATCAATGGAAAATAATACAGAAGAAACATAGAGAAATGAAGGACTTGAGAAATGGGGAAGAGTTTTTGTCCGGAATAGGTTCCCAGGAATATTTTTATCCGGTATTACATATCACTGTTTATTTTGGAAAAAAACCGTGGACAGCAGCCAGAAAAATGGATGATTTGTTTCCGATGGCAAGTTATCCCAGGGAGCTTCAGAAACTATTTACAGAAAAGCCTATTTTGATATGTGATATCCGCCATTTCAAGCACCCAGAGTGGTTTCAAACGGACTTACGCCAGGTCTGCGGTTTTTTGAGAAATACGGAAGATACTGAGAAACTAAAGAGATACGTAGAGGAAAACGCCATCATCTTCTCCAACTTGCCAGAGGATACCTACAATTTATTAATGGCAATGGACGGCGAAAGAAACCTGGAATTAATAAAAAGAGATGTGCAAAATGAGAGAGGAGGATTTGATATGTGCAAGGCATTTAGAGAAATGATTGAAGAAGGCCGAAAGCGAGGAATAGAACAGGGTATACAGCAAGGACGCCTTGAAGAAGCGGGCTTTATGGGGCAATTAATAAGAAAATTGATCCAGATAGGCCGAACGGATGATTTGCTGGCAGCCAGTGAAAACAGAGAATATTGTGAAAGGTTGATGAAAGAATTTGGAATCATTCCCCCAAATTGTGACGCACACCTTGCAGAAAGCCTTTTTCATACACGCTCTAAAGTGACTCCATAAACATAATAAAACAGACAATAGAAGTGCATTCCATACAATTGTAGTATGGAATGCACTTTTTTGGAAAAAACGCCAACATTCACTATCCAGAACCCGTTTCCGCTAAAATAAATCTGTAACCTGTTTATACGCACAAATTTATTTTGCCAGGAGGTTTTTTTATGAAACGAAAAGGAACATCACAAAACAGAGAGGAACTTATTAAAAGGATTCAAATGTTAACCGGCGGGCGGCCGGAGTATTGCAGCGGAATGGAAGGTGACACTCCATTTGCCTGCAAAATCGGGAACTATATAGTTTTGTGGAATGGAGATCTGGAAATACGAAAAGACGCAGCCAATGATAAAGTATTAAATCAACTATCCGCTGCAGGTCTGCTGGACAACAGAGAAGCCTTTCAAATAGAAAAACGGAAAAGAGAACCCACATTACGAGTCTATTGGTCCGGTCTTTCCGAACAGACAACGGAAATAATATTCCATATGCTTACCGAAAAAAAGCATCTTCTGTCAAAGGCGGTTCCAGGCTTTAGATTCAGCAGGAAATGTATGACCTTTCCTCTTTTTTACCGTTCCGCAGAAGAGCGAAAAGCATACCAGGATCTGTCCAAAAATCTAATAAACACAGCGAAAAAACGGAAATGGTTCCAGCAAAAGAAAAGCTCCTCTGAAAAAGAAGAATTACCCAAAAGTGACAAATATGCTTTTCGTGTATGGCTTAACCAGCTAGGCATGAAAGGCAAAAATTACGCTGCTTCCAGAAAACTCCTTACTCAAAACCTCAGCGGTAATACCGTCTATTCCAATGAAAAAAAGCTACAGGCTTATAACCAAAAAAGAAAAGAAGCCTGCATACAAAAAAACAATCTTAAGAATTTTTATGATGAGAAAGGAAATAATGAAACAAAAAATAACCATAATTCCTCAAAATACCATTCCTTTATCCTGCTTTAAAGTAAGCCATGATTCTGTAAATCAACTGCCATCTTCTCACCTTTTAACCGCTGTGTATTGTCGTGTTTCCACTCTTCATTCCCATCAGCTTGATTCCCTGGAAAACCAGGTTACACACTACCAGGAGCAGCTGAAAAATCATCCCAGGTACAGGCTGACGAAAATATATTATGACAGTGGAATATCCGGCTATAAAGAACAGCGCCCTGGTTTTCAGAAACTCTTAGAAGATGCCAGAAAAGGGCTTTTTCAGCAGATTGTCACAAAATCCATCACTCGCTTTGCACGAAATACAGCTACGGTCTTGCAGACCACAAGAGAGCTGTCAGCCCTTGGCATAGATGTTTATTTCGAGCTGCAGGGAATCCATACCATATCTCAGGAAGGAGAGGTCCTGCTCACACTTTACGCAGCGTTTGGTCAGGCAGAAAGCGAAAATGCCAGGAAGCATACCCAGATGGCAATTTATCAGAAATATGAAAAAGGACAGCCTCCGAATCAGCTTCACAGATGTCTTGGGTATGAAAAAAATACGCAGGGAAAGCTCATTTTAGGAAAAGATGCCCCTCTGGTGCAGGAAATCTTTCAGATGGCAGGCGCTGGCTACCGTATCAGCGAGATTACCAGATACTTGAATAAGGAAGGAATCAAAACGCAAAATGGAAAGCAGTTTTACCGTTCTACAATATCCAAAATTCTGCACAATAATGCTTACAAAGGAGAATATACCGCACAACGATATTATGTAGATCATAACCGCAAGCCGGTAAAAAACAAAGGGGAAAAACCAATGTACTATATCCCTAAAAACCATATTCCCATTGTGTCCGCCAAACTGTGGAACCAGGCACAGGAAACACTAAAATACCATTCAAAATCAGAGACTTTTTCCTCTTCATCCTCAGAAGGAAACAGAAAACATTTTCCTGTTTATTGTGCTCTTTGCGGCTATCGCCTGACACATTCCTGTCGAAGCGGAAGCTCTCTCTGGGAATGCTCCGGCAAAAAACGTTTTACCACCAGCTTCTGTACAGGCGTTTCCATATCAGAAGAAGTGCTTGCAACGCTTCTCGAAAAAGCACCGGAAACTACATCTGGCCAGTACCTTTATTATATAGAACCAATTGTAAGCAGAGAAAAGGTCATAAACTACAAATTTATTCCGGAAAAGCAATGGAAAAAAAGTTATCAAAAGAAGCTTCCTGCTCTCAAAAAGCCGGAACTAAATGTAGAAAATTATCCTTATAAAGACCGTATATTTTGCCAGTATTGCGGCGGAAAACTGCGACGGCTCATCCTTGGAAACGGCAATGTCTGGTGGATCTGCAACACTTCAAGCCGCCATGGAAAAAGTGCCTGTAAAGGAATAAGAATCCCTGACGAGAAACTGAAACCACTAAAAGATGTCCCGCATTATGCCTATATAGGAAAGGAGTTTATCAATGGAGAAGAAGTTTACGGTTATACCACCAAACCAAACTAATGTAACGAAAGAAGAAGGGAGAAAAGGAATAAGAGTAGCCGCTTATTGCCGTGTATCCACAGACAGAGAGGAGCAGCAGGGCTCCTTTGCCAACCAGATTGCCTACTACACAGACTACATTAATGAGAAGGAAGAATACATATTTGCCGGGATTTTTGCAGATGAGGGCATTTCCGGAACAGGAACCAGAAAACGGGCAGGCTTTCGGAACCTGATCATTGCCTGCGAGGAAGGTAAAATAGATCTGGTCCTTACAAAATCCATCAGTCGTTTTGCCAGAAATACCCGTGACTGCCTGCACTATGTCAGACTTCTGAAGGAGCTGGGAGTCCCGGTAATATTTGAAAAAGAAGGAATTAACACAATGGATGCGACAGGAGAATTGCTCTTTACTGTTCTCTCCAGCCTTGCCCAGGAAGAGTCCCGGAATACCTCTGAAAATACAAGATGGGGAATCCGCTCCAAATTTCAAAAAGGTATTCCGCATATCAATACAGTTACCTTTCTCGGTTACGACAAAGATGAAGAGGGGCAACTTGTTATCAACCCGAAGCAGGCCAAAATTGTCCGTCGGATTTTTTATGATTTTCTTTCCGGATGGCAGCCATCAGAGATAGCCCGCCGTCTGAATCAGGAGAAGATTCCAGGAGTTTACGGAGAACCCAGGTGGGCATCGGTGTCCATCGTCAGGATGCTTCAGAATGAGAAGTATAAAGGGGATGTGCGGATGCAGAAATATTATGTGAAGGACTTTCTTACGAAAAAAATGGCGAAAAATGATGGAAAACTGGTTCAGTATTACATAGAAAATAATCACGAACCTATTATGGAAAAAGACATCTGGGAAGCTGCACAGCTGGAATTAAAAAGGCGGGAAGAGTTCCGGAAAAATCATGGGCTAAGAGAACTGGGGAGCTGTACTCTGGAGCCCTTTTACGGGAAAATTTATTGCTGCTGCGGTGGAAAATACACAAAAAAGACAGGAAAAAAAGTATGGCACTGTATCAACACGCAAAAAGAAAAGGGAAAAATCTGTAAAAAAGAATCCCTGGAAGAACGGCTTTTGCAGAAAGCTGTGATAGAATGCTGGAATCAGATTGCAGACAACCGGGAAAAATATCTGCCGTTATGGGAAGAGAAAATCCGCAAAGGAAATCCACTGGAAAAGCTGTTGGCAGAAAAAATGAAGGTGTTTTCAGCAGAAGGAAAGATTTATGACATACCAGGTGATATGATAAGAATGGTAGTACAGGAAGTACAGGTGAAAGAAGAAATTCTGCAGATTACCTTTATGGATGGAACAGTGCTCTATAGACGAATCAGCAGTTCTACGGTATAATAAATCCAAAGTGTGAATGGAGGAAGAAAAATGGCATCTGCATCAGAAAATCCGCTGGTATCTGTGATTATACCTGTATACAATGGGGAAAAATATATTAGTCAGGCAGTGGAATCTGTGTACAGACAGGAGGTTCCCCTGGAGCTGATCGTGATAGATGATGGCTCCACAGATGGCACCTGGCAGGCTCTTTCCAGGTGGAAAGAGAGAACGGATTTTATATATATAAAAAATGAGAAAAATCTTGGCGCTGCCGGTTCCAGAAACCGTGGCGTTTCTATGGCAAAGGGCAGGTATGTGGCATTTCTTGATGCAGATGACTGGTGGGAAGACCAAAAGCTGCAGAAGCAGTTAAGGGCATTGGAGAATACAGGTGATGTTCTGTGCTCTACAGGCCGTGACCTGATGACACCAGAGGGGATGCCCACTGGAAAATATATTTCCGTGAAGTCCCGTCTGGATTATAAAGAGCTTCTGAAACACAACAGCATAAACTGTTCTTCTGTGCTTTTGCTGCGTAAGGTTGCCCTGGAATTTCCCATGGAGCACGACGACAGTCATGAGGATTATATTACCTGGTTAAAGGTTTTGAAAAAGTACGGCCATGCCACAGGAATCAATGAGCCCTGCCTGAAGTATCGTCTGTCTCAGGGCGGAAAGTCCCGGAATAAGCTGAAATCAGCTGCCATGACCTATCACGTTTACCGCTATGCTGGCTATGGTCCACTGAAAAGTGCCTGCTTCTTTGTGTCTTATGCATTGCATGGAATATGGAAATATCGTTAAAAAAATATGAAGTGAAAACGCAGTCGGAGAAACCAGAGGGGTTCTTCGGCTGCGTTTTATAAACAGTTATGATTGCACAGAATGCCTGGCTGAATGGCTGCCTACCGATGCAGATCTTCCTTAATCTGTGTAGTTGAGATCTCAGGTGTCCGGGGCAGATAGATCACATCACAATAGGGCTTCAGAAAATCAAATTTCCCTTCCCAGTCGTCCCCCATAACAAAGGTGTCTACATGATATTCTTTAATATCTGATATTTTTTGCTCCCAGTTCTCCTCCGGAATGACCAGATCCACGTAGCGGATGGCTTCCAGGAGATGCTTGCGTTTCTCATAGGAAAAATAACACTTCTTGTGCTTCGCATTCCAGTTAAACTCATCTGTGGAAAGCGCCACAATCAGATAATCTCCATAAGACTTTGCTCTCTGCAGCAGGTTGATATGTCCGTAATGCAAAAGGTCAAAGGTTCCGTAAGTAATCACTCGTCTCATATAATCGATCTCCGTTTCCTGTTTCCCTATATTTTTGACAGGCACAATTACTAATCTGTCTTTCAGTATACCACATATCTGCAGAAAGCACTATGAAAAATTTCCACCAAAACATCCCTTGTATACCTATTAGTTATTCTGTATAATGAATCTATTATATAGAAGCAAATTTGATATTAATTAATAAGAATTGCGGGAGCAGCTCTGCTGCGGAGCAATTCGTAGATATCAGGTTAGAGGCAAACTAACCTCTTAATAAAAAATAAAGGAAAAGGGCAGCCTATGAATGTATTCGATATTTTAGGTCCTGTGATGATAGGGCCATCCAGCTCGCACACGGCAGGAGCCGCACGCATCGGCCTCGTCACCCGTGCACTTCTGGGTAAAAAGCCGGTAAACGCCCACATTTTTCTCCATGGTTCCTTTGCCAAGACCTATAAGGGACATGGAACAGATAAGGCAATCGTAGCTGGAATCCTGGGAATGAAAACAGATGATGAACGTATTCGTTTTTCACTGGATGTGGCGAAAAAGGAAGGATTGGAGATCCAGATAGAAACCGGGGAACTGGAAGATGCGCATCCGAATACCGCAGAGATCACCCTGTTTGCAGAGGATGGAGAAAAGGTGTCTCTTCGTGGAAGCAGCATTGGCGGCGGAAATATTCTGATCACCCGTGTGAACGGAATGGAAGTTTCTCTTACCGGACAGAATCCGGCGCTTATCGTTCTTCATAAGGATGAACCTGGAACCATTGCAGCAGTGACAGAGCTGATGGCAGAGTATGGTGTAAATATCTGTAATTTCCACCTGGCCAGAGAGACAAAAGGCGGTCTTGCTGTCATGACCATCGAAAGCGACAGCTACCTGGGACCGGAGCTGAATGAGCGGATTAATCAGCTGGAAAATATATATTCCAGCACCATGCTAGAGCGTGTTTGAAAAATCATTCCTGCAATCTGCACGCCCCATTTTACGGTATATTTCGCCCGAATTCGGTTGCCGTAGCCCGCTACGACGCCCTCATCCGGGACAAATTTCCCACAAACTGTGACGCACATCTTGCAGAAAGCATTTTCCAAACACGCTCTGGAGCGTGTTTGATCGTATGAACCTATAGCAAAAGGAGAGAAGACCACCGTGGAATTAAATTATCATTCAATGGAGGCCCTGCTGAAGGCTGCCCAGGAGAAAAACTGCCGTCTTTCCAGTCTTGTACTGGAGCAGCAGGCTGAGCAGATGGAGCTTTCCACTGAAGAAGTATATGAAAAAATGAGGGAAAACTACCAGGTTATGGCTTCCTGCATTCAGCCAGGAAGCACACAGAACCTAAAGAGTACCAGCGGCCTTACCGGAGGGGATGCTTACCGCATGAAAAAAGTTGTGGAAGAGGGGAAAAACCTTACCGGACCTCTCATGGGAGGTGCTCTTTACCGTGCCCTGGCAGTTTCTGAACTGAATGCTGCCATGGGAAGGATCGTAGCAGCGCCAACTGCCGGAAGCTGCGGAATCGTGCCGGCAGCTGTACTCACCATGGAAGAGCAGTATCATCTTACAGAAGAGGAATGCGTTATGTCCCTTTTCACAGCGTCTGCTGTGGGAATGGTCATTGCAAATAATGCTTCTCTGGCCGGAGCACAGGGAGGATGTCAGGCTGAGTGCGGCTCTGCGTCAGCAATGGCGGCGGCAGCCATTGTGGAGCTTGCCGGAGGAACACCGGAAATGATTGGTTCTGCCATAGCTACAGCCCTGAAAAATATACTGGGTCTTGTATGCGACCCTGTTGCCGGATTGGTGGAAATTCCCTGCATCAAGCGAAATGCCTCCGGCGTGGCAGGGGCTTTTGTGGCAGCAGAGCTTGCTCTTGCAGGAATCGAAAGTGCAATCCCTGCAGATGAAGTCATCTGGTCCATGAAAAAAATAGGAGATGTGATGCCAGCTGCCCTGAAAGAACCCGCTGAAGGCGGGCTTGCCGCCACACCAACAGGAAAACGTCTCCACAAACAGGTCTTTGGCGAGAATGAGTAAAGCTGTAAGAAATAAACACAGGTAAATATTTCAAAATATTAAAAAAGTGTTCCAAAACCTGATAAAGTATGTTATCCTTTATTTACAAATTCGATCAGGGAAAAGCCTGTCTGAGAGCTTTTGCCCTGATAGCGTTCTATAAAATTATAACAAGGTGAACAAAATGAGCGAGAATACGAAGGAACAGGAAATCCCATATTCTTATCTTGTGGATAATATAAAGATATTGTTAATATTTCTTGTGGTTTTTAACCATATCATAGCATTCCAGATGGTGAAGGAAGACCAGACCACCCGTTTTATCTGGTATGGAATCACCATATTTCATATGCCGGCATTTATTTTTATCTCCGGCTATCTGTCAAAGAAGCACCAGGATGTACTGAAAAATGTGAAGAATCTTCTGATTCCTTACATTCTGGGTTACGCACTTACCTGGGCAGTGAAGATTTATTTTGGTTATAAGATGGATTTTGAATTGCTGCGCCCCTCAGGAACTGTCATGTGGTATGTCCTGGCACTGTTTATCTACCGACTGACCGTTGAGGCCATGGGGAAAATCCGTTTTGTAGTGCCCCTGAGCATTATCTTTGCATTATGGGCGGGCACCAGAATGGAGTTCAGCACATTTTTATCTGCGTCCAGGATCGTGGTATTTTTTCCCTTCTTCGCAGCTGGTTATCTCTGGAAAAGCGACTACACCAGGGCAATCCGCAAATTCAAAGGGAAAATCGTAATCGCACTCATCTGTCTGATCCTGCTGTTTGTGGCTACCAATTACATGATTGGAAATAATATTCCGGTAGACCTTTTCAGAGGAAATCATTCCTATCTGGCAAGCGGAATGGATGATATGCAGGGAATGGTAGTACGGGGGATGATGTATCTCATCTCCTTTACCGTGATCTTTGCATTGCTGGTACTTATGCCAGACAAGAAGCATCCCTTTATTTTTCTGGGAAGAAATACGATGGGAATCTACTTTTTCCATTACCCTGTTCTCATTGCCCTGAACTCTCTGAAGATCCTGAAGATACCGGTAATGTTAAATATCTGGACTCTTGCAGGTGTATCCCTGGGGTTGGTTCTGATACTGGGAAGCCTTCCGGTGAACTGGATATACAACTGCATTCTTGGACTTGTGAATCTTATCCTTTTCAAAAGAGAGAAGCAGGTTGTAGAGGATGAAGGCCTGGAGGATGAATACGATCGTGATGAGGAGGACCGGTTTGAAGTTCTGGCCCAGCGGCGCCTGGCCATTGACGAACTGGCAGCGACCTTAGATACAGAAGAAACTGAAGAAGAACATAAAGAGGGACAGTCCTGAGGGATTGTCTTTCCTTCTTTTTTCTTATCATATTCTGAATCATAATGACTTCATCGGATGGATGTGCTATAATAAATTCATTTAAGGGGATTTTTATACAGGGAAAATTATGCAGAGGTAAAATATATGAAGCGTGTGATCACTTACGGGACCTTTGACCTGTTTCATGAAGGACATTACAATATTTTAAAAAGAGCGAAGGCACTGGGAGATTATCTGATCGTGGGAGTGACCAGTGAGAGCTATGATATTGAGCGTGGCAAGCTGAATGTACGTGACAGCCTTCTCAAGCGAATTGAGAATGTCCGTCGTACTGGCTTTGCAGACGAGATCATTATAGAAGAGTATCAGGGACAGAAGCTAAGTGATATTATTAAATACAAAATTGATCTTCTGGTTCTTGGTTCAGACTGGCGAGGCAAGTTTGATTATCTGAAAAATTACTGTGACGTTATGTATCTGGAGCGTACCAAGAATATTTCCAGCACCAAGCTTCGGGGCGAGGGAATGACATACACAGTAGGCGTAGTTACAGATGATGATGGAGACAGCGGGATTGTATGGGAGACGAAGTATGTCAGCGGTCTTCATGTGGAGTGTGTTTTCTCGGAGAACGAGGAAGCGGCCAGGGTTTTCTGTGAAAAATATGAGTTGGATTCTTATTACTGTGTGTCAGCAGGAAGTGCAGAGTGGGAGCAGGGCTTTGACTGTTTCCTTTCCCAGGTAGATATCGTCTATATTAAGACAGACCAGGAGAAAAGGGAAAAATATATCAGGCGTTCTCTGGAAATGGGAAAATATGTGATTAGTGACGCACCTATGGCAGAGAGCAAGGAGAAACAAAAAGAGCTGTTTGCCCTTGCGGCAGCGCACAATGTCCTTCTGGTCGAGAAGATCACCCTTGTTTACCTGAGAGCATTTAATCAGCTGGTCTGGCAGACTCATAGTGCCCTTGTTGGGGATATCGTTTGTGTGAAATGCTCGATTTCTCAGGAGCATTTTGAGAATGGCAGGAATTTTGACGAGACAGTGGTGCAGCCACTGTGCGCTGTGATTAAGATTCTTGGCAAGGATTATCTGGAAGTGAATACCAATGCAGTGAAAGACAGGGAGGGAAACTGCATTTATAATATGATTACCATGAAATATCCGGATGCGCTGGCTACCATTGAGATCGGGACATCAGTAGATGTGGAGGACGAATTTGTAGTAATTGGCACCAAGGGCCGTGTGACCATACCAAATGACTGGTGGAATACAGGATATTTTGAGGCAAAAGTAGATGACAGTAAAGGTCTGAAGCGGTATTGCTTTAACTTTGAAGGGAATGGCCTGCGCTATCTTTTGCAGGAACTGCTGATCATGATCAGTGATAAGAGAACAGAATGCACCAGACTTTTCAACGAGGAGTCGGAAACGCTGGCTGACATTCTGGAAGTAATTAACCAGAGGGGATAACAAATGACGGAGAAACAGGAACACCTGTTACAGCTTTTTCGGGAGCTTGATACGATTTGCAAAGAAAATAATCTCAGATACGTGATGGCAGGAGGAACTGCCATTGGTGTTGTAAGAAACGAAGGCTTTATCCCATGGGATGATGATGTGGATGTTTATATGCCAAGAGATGACTGGAAGAAGCTTGTGGAAATATCAGAAGCAGTTCTTCCGGAAAATCGTGTGCTTCACTGCGTGGATGTAGACCGGAACTATACCAATACATTTCCCCGCTATGGAAGTACAGACAGCTGTGCAGTGCACAAACATCAGATTCTGGGAAAAGACAGTGCCGGTGAAATCATTGATGTCCTTACTCTGGACCCGATTCCGGCAGATGACAGGGAATATGAGAAATATCGCACACATATGATGATTTATTCCGAGCTTGTGAATATGGCAGTGGTATTTGGTGCCCGCTGGGAAATTCCATTGCTCCAATATCTTCACTGGCTTTTTTCCTATACCTTTCTTGGAAAAGACCGTACTTTGAAGAAACTGGAGAAGATTATGTTTTCTTATGAGGAGGCCGACTGTCCGCGGTATGCCATGCGTTGGGGAGGATGCCCTTTCCTGTTTGACAAGGACATGATGTTCCCTGTGAAATATATGGATTTCGAGGGAACGAAGGCGATGATCCCTCATCGTATGAGTGATTATCTGATCTGGCATTACGGAGATGAATGGTCATATATTCCGGCTCACGGAGACAGAGAATCCCACGATGCGGTTACGGTAGAGGGGATTACTTATAAAGAGCTTCGGGAGGATTATCTTCCGGGAATCCGCAAGGGAAAACTGAAGCGAAGCATGATCCTGCGTAAGATTTATTCTCTGGCAGGTGCAAAAAAGGCGCATCGCCTTCAGCACAAAAGAGATCTGCTCCAGGCCAAAGCCGTTCAGATGGATCTGGAAGCCAGGATCCAGGAGCAGAGGCAGAGTTTGAAAGGTCTTGTGGCTGCCCGTGATTTTCAGGCCCTGAATGATATTTTTTCCAAATATTTTCAGGTACAGTTAAGTGCTGCTTTTATTGGAAGAGAGGATTTTCCCGGGATTTATGCCTTTTATCATCCGGTACTGATCCAGATCGGTGAGGAGGCTTTTTCAGCGGCAATGCTGACTCTGGTTTATACAGAGCGTGTGGGAAAAGCTTACCGTATGCTGGTTGTGAAGGAAAATGAGGGCGGTCTTACCCCTGATATGGAGAAGCTGAAAAAGGATATCCAGCTTTTCCGAAAGGCAGCTTCCGATTATGAATTTAGGAGATTCCAGGAAGCGGAAGATAGTGTGGATCAGCTGCTGGAGCAGTATCCCCAGGTGCCTGGATTTGTGAAATTTAAGAGCCGTTTTCTCATGGAACGTGCCAGAAATGGCATTGATGTAGTGGAAGCAGAGCTCTATATTGATGAAGCACTTCGGCTGTTTCCTGAGGACGGCTATTTCCTGAAATACCGGGGAGAGCTTCTCTGGATGCGGGGAAAATGTGCAGATGCGCTGGAGATTTTTGCGGATGCCAGGGAGAAGACTACCAACGGAATTACCCAGCTGGAACTTGATAAATTTTTGAAGCCATATGTCCGTGATACAGCCAAGACCTGCAAAATGCTCCTGGATTACGGTCAGAAGGATGGAGCGATGCAGCTGATAGCGTTGTGGTATCGTCTCCTTCCGGAAGATATGCTGATCCGGAGATATTATTATCTTGCCAGGGTAAATGTGGCGAAAACCCGCAGCGAAATGGAAAGTATCCTGGACGAGATCACGGAACGTATTGAGGCTGCTGCGGATCCTCATGCAGACCAGCAGGAGAAAAGGACAGAGGCTTACAAGCCTGCCATGACAAGGGCGTGGGAGCGTCTTGGATATTCTCAGGAGCTGGCACAGATTCGCACAGATATTTATTTTGCCAGGGAATCTGATGACCTGGAGTGGCTGGCAGAGAAGGCAAAGGATTGCCATATCCGTAAGGATAAGAGCGCCCAGGTGTACAAGGTGATCGGAGATGCCAGAAGAAAACAGGGACAGACAGATCAGGCATTTGCCAATTACAGGATGGCTCTTCAGAACGCAGGGCATAGCTATGTGCATACAGAGCTTTCCAGGATTTATCTGGAGGATTTGTATGAGAATGGTCGGAAAACTGCCATATATGCAAAGGCCGGGGATGCTGCAGAGTATCTGGATCAGTGGCTTGGAAGATATGGAAGCGTGGAGGAACTGCAGGCCCTTGTAAAAGAGCTTGTCAGGAACTGACAGATGGGAGGCTTAGGTTGAGCAGAGAGAATAAAGAAGTGATCAAGCTTCTCACGGAAATTGATAAAATATGCAAACGGCAGGGAATTTCCTATGTTCTGGGACCTCAGCTGACCCTGTGCAGTGTGAGAAACCAGGAGATAGCTTCTCCTCATGCCGGTGTGGTTTATATGAAAACGGCAGACATGGAGCGTTTTCGTCAGGCGGTCCAGGAAGAAATCCCAGATGGGCGTGTTGTGGAATCTATGAATAACAACAAGCATTTTTATGGCTTTTTCCTGCGGTATACAGATTTGAACACCCTGTGTCTCCGGCTGAATGAAGGACGTAATTATAAATATCCGGGAATGGGTGTGGATATCCTTCCCATACGTGGAAAACAGTCCTTCAGACTGGCACATTTGTGGACAAGAGCCCAGGAGGTTGGCTGGAATCAGCTTGCAGATTATTACGGAGATCAGACTGGAAGGAAGAAATTTCTCTGCGGTCTTGCAATGAGGATAAGGCTTTTAACAGGCAGAGGCAGACTGGCAAAAGGACTTTATAAAATGCTTGTACGCAGGACAAATGTGGAAAATCCATCAGAATATGTAGTGTGCCTGAAGAGAAAGTCCATATATTTTCCTAAGTCTGTATTTGAAGATACGAAGCTTGTGGAGCTTGACGGGAAAAAATTTCCTGTTCCGGCAGATACCGACACGTATTTGAGATGCTATTACGGGGCAAACTATATGAAAAAGGCTTTGCCTGTTTATACAACGAAGCCCTCTGAAATGGTTAGCGCCAGGATTCCCTTTGAGGATTATTTCCAGGAAGTAGGAAGCCAGAAAAGTCTGATAAAGCAGAGATTCAAGGCCAGAAGAAAAAGCCGGAAGACCCGGAAAAAGAAGGAATATCTTACCTGGAGCTGGAATCATGTGAAGTTCTGTGCCACCAAAATAGAGCTGGAAAGATATTATCTGGAGCAGAAGAACTATATTCTGAATTTATATAAAAATAAAGATTATCCTCAGCTGGAGAAGTTCTTTGCACCTTATACAAGGGCTATGGTCAGAAGCTTGAAGAGCTATGAGATTTTCCTCACTGATGAGGAAATCCTGCAGGTATATCTGGATGTGTTGGGAAAGACCGGCCGTAAAGCCTTGAAAAATAAAATTGAGAAATTTTGGAAATAAATAAAGATACGGAAGGACAGATGGGATGAAAGTAACCGATTATATAGTAGAATTTTTGCAGAAAAAGGGAATTCATGATTTCTTCGGCTATCAGGGAACTATGATCGCCCATCTGGTGGATTCCATAGAGAAAAATGAGAATACAAGAAGCCATTCCAGCTACCACGAACAGGGAGCTGCTTTTGCTGCCTGTGGATATGCCCAGGCGGGAGAGCGTTGTGCCTGTGCCTATGCCACAAGTGGTCCGGGAGCTGCGAATCTGGTTTCCGGAATCGCAGATGCTTATTTTGATTCTTTGCCGGTGGTTTTTCTTACCGGGCAGCTGAATACTTATGAATATTCCGGAATCCCCGGGCTGCGTCAGCAGGGCTTTCAGGAGATTGATATTGTTTCCATGGTAAAGCCGGTGACCAAATATGCAGTGCAGATACGGGAGGCAGAGGATATTGTCCGGGAGCTGAATAAGGCATATCACATTGCAAACACAGGGCGTAAAGGACCGGTGCTTATTGATCTTCCTATGAATATCCAGCGTGGTGATGTGAAAAATCCCATTTATGAGATGAGCCTGGAGGAGATGGGGATTGATAGTGAGGCTTCCAATCTGTCAGCAGCATCACAGGCAGCTGACGAGATACAGAAAGCTCTTTCACAGGCCGCCCGCCCGGTGATCATGCTGGGACACGGGGTAAGCGATAAGGCTGTCCGGGAAGAATTATTTACCCTGGCCCGGAAATGGAAGATTCCGGTGATCACCAGTGTTCTGGAGCTTTCAGCATTACCCTGGGATGACGAGCTTAATTTTGGCTGCATCGGAGGGGCATACGGCCATCGCTATGCCAATATGATTGCCAATGCCAAAAGTGATCTTCTTATCTGCCTTGGTATTTCTCTATGCACAAGACAGATTGGTACGAAAGTGCATGAGTTTGCAAAAAAAGCGAAAATTATCCGTATTGATATAGATAAATATAACTTACAGCGGGAAATCCATGAAAATGGAACAAATGAAGAGTGCTATTGCGCAGATGCGGCAAAGGTGGTTGAGCTGCTTTCCAGACAGACTTCAGGTGAATCCTTTGACTTTGGCAGCTGGCTTTCTGTGTGCACCGATATTCGTGAGACACTTCGGAAGGTGGATGATGCCACACCGGAGCGTTATCCCAACCGTATGATAACCGCTCTCAGCGAGGAGCTGGCTGATACCTCTGCTGTGGCAGTAGATGTGGGACAGCATATGGTGTGGAGCTATCAGTCTTTTCATAACCGTATGGGACAGAAACTTTTGTTTTCCGGCGGTCATGGTGCTATGGGATATGCTCTTCCGGCAGCTATCGGAGCTTATTATGCTACAGGCAGTCCGGTTGCCTGCATTTGCGGGGACGGAGCGTTTCAGATGAATATTCAGGAACTGGAGTGGGTAAGGAGAGAGAATCTTCCTATCGTTATGCTTGTTATGAATAATCATGCGTTAGGAATGATCCGTCATCTTCAGCGTGACTATTTTGAACAGGTTTATGCAGACACTACAGAAGGCTCTGGATTTTCCTCCTGTGATTTCAGCCAGGTTGCAAATGCCTATGGAATTAGCAGTATGCGTGTGGATGCAAGTCAGGCAAAAGAGAAAGCAGGGGCATTTTTGCATGGAACCAAGGCTCCGAAGCTTCTGGAAATCTGTATGGAGCCAGGCACCTATGCATATCCGAAGACCTGCCTGGGAGAACCTATTCATAACCAGCAGCCTTATATTCCGAAGGATGTGTATGAGCGGCTGATGAATTTATAATGCAGGAGAGAAATCAGGACATGAGTAAAGTTACAGTAATTACCGGCGGAACCTCTGGAATCGGAAGAGGTATTGCGGAAAAAATACTTGCTAATTCTGAAGAAGGGGACACCTTATATATTAGCTATGGCCATAATCAGCAGCAGGCAGAACAGTTCTATGCCTCCCTTTCCTCAGAAAAGCAGAAAATGGTGGTGCTGGTTCAGGCAGATATGTCCGCCTATGAGGAAATGATGGCATTTGCCGGAAGGATAAAGGAAGAGGCCGGACAGGTGGACTGGCTGATCAATAATGTGGGAATCAGTACCTATGAGAAATATGAGGATTATACCTTTGAGGAATGGAGCAGGATTGTAAATACCAACCTGTCGGTTCCTGTGTTTTTGGTAAAGGAGCTTCGGCCTGTCATGAAGGAAGGAGGAAGTATTTTGTTTACCGGTTCCTATGCAGGTGTGCAGGCATATTCTTCCTCTCTTGTATACGGCGTGACCAAGGCTGCCATCCATTTTCTCACCAAATCCCTTGTGAAGGAGCTGGAGCCAAAGGCCGTCCGGGTAAATGCCATTGCCCCAGGCTTTATTGAGACAAGCTGGCACAAAAACCGTACACCGGAGAGCTATGAAAGAATCAACCGCAAGATTGCCCTTCACCGGTTTGGGGAAATTTCAGAGGTTGCAGATATGGCCTATGAAATCCTGAAAAACGGCTATATGAATGGAAGTATCGTAGATATCCACGGTGGGTATGATTATTTTTAACACAACAAAAAAATATTTGCAAAAGACTTGACGAAAATGCGGCCTTTGTGGTAAACTGTACAAGCGACATGGAAGTTAGGTCTTTTTTTTATGCCTGAAAAACGGTGGCGGATACACTGGTGAGGGCGAGGAAGACCATGCAAATGAAAACACTGGAGGTGGAAGTTGTGCGCGTTAGGATTACA
>OBLO01001544.1_pt1 | contig 19822 bp, 20 predicted proteins | sample 1519401 | NCBI WGS metagenome assembly OBLO01 (sample SAMEA2602897, study PRJEB22501) | metagenome | reverse complement strand
CTTACCCCCCAGAAAAGCCCCCAAGGCCCCCCAAATGCCCCGTGCCCGTGTTTTGGAAAATATCAAAACCCCCCTCCCGGTGGGGGGGGTGGGGAGGTTTAATTTTTTTTGGCGGGCCTCCCAGCTTATCCCCTTTTTTTCCCGGGGGGGTGGGGCCCCGCCGCCCCCCCCCCTGTGCGTTGCGGACCGCCATATCCGCCAGTGTGGACTTCTCTCCCCGCTGGGGCACATGGACCCAGACCTTATGCCCCGCCCGCTGGGTCAGGGCCTCGGACAGTTCCTCGCAGTCCCCCGTGTCCACGCAGAGCAAGATCTCATGGGGCAGAATGGCCCGCGGCAGATAATACTGGGCCGTGACCGCCGCCAGCAGCTCCGCCGCCGATTCCTCCATAGGCGCGGTCAGCAGTTCCGTCTCCCGGCCCACCAGATCGCCGTTTTCCATGTGAAGAACGGCATAGCCGCTCTTGCCCGCTCCCCGGAACACGCCCCACACGTCCGTATCGGCGCACAGTCCCGCGATGACGGTCTGCTTTTTGCTCAGGGCGCTGATGGCTTGGATACGGTCTCTCAGCTGGGCCGCCTGCTCAAACCGCAGGGCCTCCGCCTCCGCTTCCATCTCGGCGGTCATGTCCCGGAGGAGCTGCTTGGAGCGTCCCTCCAACAACTGGGCCGCCTGCTCCATCCGGCGGTCATATTCCGCCTCCGGCATCTCCGGGCGGCAGAACCCGTCGCACCGGCCCATGTGGAAATTCAGGCAGGGCCGCTCCGCGCCGATGTCCCGCGGAAACTGTCGGCGGCAGGTGGGCAGGCGCAAAGCCTGACATACCGCATCCACTGCCTGACGGGTCTCGTACCGCCCGCCAAAGGGACCGAAGTACTTCGCGCCGTCATTGGCGGGTCGATTCACCAGAGTGAATTTCGGATACCGCCCCCGGCTGAGGCGCACCAGTGGATAGCCCTTGTCATCCTTCAGCAGGATGTTGTACCGGGGCATATGCCGCTTGATGAGGGAGTTTTCCAGCACCAGCGCCTCAAATTCACTGGTAACGAAGATCGTATCGAAATGATCTACCTGACTGACCATCTGCCGGGTCTTGACACTGTGGGCCGCGCTGTCCTGAAAATACTGGCTCACCCGGTTTTTCAGTTTTTTCGCCTTGCCCACATAGATGACCTTCCCGGTCTTGTCCATCATCAGATAGACGCCGGGCTGTAAGGGCAGATCGTTGGCCTTTTCCCGCAGCTCGTCCTTTGTCATGATTTCGCCTCCTATCCGGCCTAAGAACAAAAGAGCATCACTTTACAGTGATGCTCTTGTTTGGTGCGCGAGGCGGGACTTGAACCCGCACGTCCGTAACGGACACTAGAACCTGAATCTAGCGAGTCTGCCAATTCCACCACTCGCGCGTATCAATATGAAGTTAATCCCCGAAGGGTGCCCATCGGAAGAAACTCCGATGGGGCTTTCTGGTGCGCGAGGCGGGACTTGAACCCGCACGTCCGTAACGGACACTAGAACCTGAATCTAGCGAGTCTGCCAATTCCACCACTCGCGCGCATAAGCAATCTTTCCAGAGAGAAAACTGGTGCGGCTGACGGGACTTGAACCCACACGTCGAATCGACACCAGCACCTCAAGCTGGCCTGTCTACCAGTTCCAGCACAGCCGCAAACAAATACCGCCTAAAAAAGACTGCTTGATTATTATAGCCATTCGTATCCATAATGTCAACCAGAATTTGCGGCTTTTCTAAAAAAATTTTCCGGGCGGCAAAACCGCCCGGAAAAACAGGGCCTCAAAGCTGGGACAAAACCTCGCCGATGGGGTCCGTAATGACCAGCCCCGCCGCCAGATCCCTGGCCACCGGGGATTTGTTGATGAGGGCCAGCCGGTCCCCACGGAAATAGTTGATAAGTCCCGCCGCAGGCCACACATTCAGGGAGGTGCCGCCCACGATCAGCAGATCCGCCTGCGCGATAGTGTTCACCGCGCCGTCGATGACCCGGTCATTCAGGGCCTCCTCATAGAGCACCACGTCCGGCTTGATGACGCCGCCGCAATCGCACCGGGGAACCCCCGTGGTGTGTAGGATGTGATCCAGATCGTAGAATTTTCCACATTTTTCGCAGTAATTCCTGTGTACGCTGCCGTGCAGCTCATAGACCTGTTTGCTGCCAGCGGCCTGATGCAGTCCGTCGATGTTCTGGGTCACCACTGCCAGCAGCTTCCCCTCCCGCTCCCATTCCGCCAGCTTTTTGTGGGCGGCGTTGGGCTTTGCGTCAGGGCAAAGCATTTTCGCCCGGTAAAAGCGGAAAAATTCTTCGGGATTGCTTTTATAAAACGTATGGCTTAAAATAGTCTCCGGAGGGTATTTCCACTCCTGATGGTATAAGCCGCCGGTGCTGCGGAAATCCGGGATCCCGGACTCCGTGGACACTCCGGCTCCGCCGAAAAAGACGATTTTCCGGGCCGCGTCGGTCCATTCCTTTAATGTTCTGACCGCATCCGTCATAAAAATACCCCTCCAGTCTGTATAATAAGGAAGTTATCTATGAACATTCAGATCTTCGGCTCCTCCAAATCCTTCGATACGAAGAAGGCTGAGCGCTGGTTCAAGGAGCGCCGTATCAAGTATCAGTATATCGACGTTCCCTCAAAGGGATTATCCCCCCGGGAGTACCAATCCGTCAAGCAGAAAGTTGGCTTTGAGGCGCTGGTGAATACAAAATGCCGGGCGTACGAGGAGCTTTACATGGCCTATATCACCCCGGACGCCCAAGAGGAAAAGCTGCTGGAATATCCGGAGCTGTTCAACACCCCCATTGTCCGCAATGGCAAGGAGGCCACTGTGGGCTACTGCCCGGACGTCTGGGCCAAATGGGAGTAAAATCTTCCCGGAGGGAGACACTGCTATGTGGGACAACACCCTGCCGAAAAACCGATTTCTCCGCTTCTGTGTACTGATGGCCCATCGCTGTGGGCGGCACAACGTGGCCATGCAGAGCGCGGCGCTGGCCTTTTACCTGCTGTTCATGATCTTTCCCTTCCTCATTTTCATCAGCGCCCTGCTGGGTCTGCTGGATCTGAACATCACCGGCATGATGACCGTCCTCTCGGATTTTCTGCCGGAGGAAGTGGTGGACCTGCTCCGGATGTACTTCACTTACGTCACCGACAATCCCAGCCCCCAACTCATGGTATTCGGTCTGGTCTTTTCCATCTACTTCCCCATGCGGGCCACCAACTCTCTGATGGCCGCCGTGCGGACAGCCTACCATTTAGGCCCGCCCAAGGGCTTTATCACCCAATGGATCAAGGTGCTGCTCTATACCGTGACCCTCATTATCACCATCGCCCTGACCTTGTCTCTGATGACCTTCGGAGAGCGGGCGCTGTGGTACACCGTGGAGCATTTTCACCTGCCGGAATTTCTGGCGAAGCTGTGGGTAACGCTGCGGTTCCCCGTAGCCGGGGCCGTCAGTTTTCTGGCACTGTTCCTGCTCTATGCCCTGGCCCAGGATACCATCCAACCCCTGAAAAATATCTGTCCCGGCGTTCTGTTCTCTCTGGCGGCGTGGATGGCGTTCAGCTGGCTCTATTCCTACTACGCCAACCACTTCTCCCATTACTCTGTGCTCTACGGTTCCATCGGCGCCGTCATTGTGGTGCTGATCTGGCTGAACCTCTCGGCATTCACACTGATTTTGGGCGCGGAGATGAACGGTGTGCTCATCAGTATGCGGAAGGACCGTCTGGAGCAGAACGTCAACGCACCAAAGACATGAATCGTCTGTCAAATCTCAGCTGCGGCCTCGCTGCGGGAAAGGAAGCTGTTTTATGGATACAAAATTGCAGGAATATGCAAAATTACTGATTGAAGTAGGCCTGAATGTTCAAAAGGGCCAGACCCTCATCATTTCATCGCCGGTGGAGTGCGCCTCCTTCGCCCGACTGTGCGCCGACGCAGCCTATGACGCAGGCTGCCGGGAGGTCATCATGAACTGGAGCGATGACTACCTCAGCCGACAGAAGTTCCTCCGGGCAGACGCCTCCGTTTTCGATGACACGCCGGAGTGGCGCGAAAAGTTTTTCACCAGCTATGCGGAAATGGGAGCCGCCTATCTGGCCATTGCCGCCAGCGATCCGGAAACGCTGAAGGGCGTGGACCCCGACCGGCTGGTCCGGTCTCAGAAATCCGGTTCCGTGCTCCGCAAGACCTTTGACCGGCTCCAGATGAGCAACGGCTTCCCCTGGTGCATCGCCTCGGTGCCCATTCCCTCCTGGGCCGCCACCGTATTCCCGGAGTTGCCGGAGGATCGGGCCATAGAAAAGCTGTGGGATGCCATTCTCCGCTCCGTCCGCATTCAGGGAGACGGCACCGCCGTTTCCGCCTGGCGTCAGCATCTGGATACCCTGAGCCGCCGGAAGGACCTGCTGAACAAGTATCACTTCAAGTATCTCCACTACACCAACTCTCTGGGCACTGACCTCACCATCCAGCTGCCGGAGGACCATCTCTGGGCCTCCGGCAACTCCGTGATGAAAAACGGTGTGGAATTCGTGGCCAATATGCCTACGGAGGAGATTTTCACCGCCCCTCTGAAAACCGGCATCAACGGCGTGGTCTATTCCGCCATGCCTCTGGTGGACAGTGGCAACATCATCGACAAGTTCTACTTCATCATCCGGGACGGCAAGATTGTGGAAGCCCACGCCGAAAAGGGTGAGAAATTCCTGAAAGCCGCCATCAGTGTAGACGAGGGCGCCAGCTACTTCGGAGAAGTGGCTCTGGTCCCCTATGACAGCCCCATTTCCAATCAGAAGATTCTGTTCTACAACACCCTGTTTGACGAAAACGCTTCCTGCCATCTGGCCTTCGGCGAGGCATATCCCGAGTGCATTGAAGGCGGCGAGTCCATGACCCGGGAGGAGGTGCAGGCCCACGGCCTGAACTATTCGCTGACCCATGTGGACTTCATGGTTGGCACCGCCGACCTCTCCATCGTGGGCACCACCCATGACGGCCGGGAGATCCCCGTCTTTATCAACGGAAACTTTGCCATCTGATGCAGCAGACCTAACAAGAAAGAGAGAATTATATGATCACAAAACCGAAATTTGACGAATCCGTTTTTGTCTGCCCCGGTGCCGCCATCGTGGGAGACGTGACCCTGGGAAAGAATGTCAACGTGTGGTACAATGCCGTCCTCCGCGGAGATGACGGCGCCATCAAAGTGGGCGACAACACCAACGTTCAGGACTGCGCAGTGCTGCACGAGGAGACCACGGTCGGTTCCGGCTGCACCATCGGCCACGGTGCCATTGTCCACGGCTGCACCGTGGGCGACAATGTGCTCATCGGCATGGGTGCCACCGTTCTCAACGGTGCAAAGATCGGCGATAACTGCATCGTAGGCGCCGGGGCGCTGGTCACCGGCAAAATGGACGCCCCCGCCGGCTCCATGATCCTGGGCAGCCCCGCCAAGGTGGTTCGTCCCCTGACGGAGGCCGAGATCGAGAGCAACCGGGAATCCGCCCGGGAATACTGTCATCAGGCAGACCGGTACCGCGAGGACTGATTTGCGCCAAAAATAGGGAAAACGCTGAAAGAAGCCCGGAATTTCACACTTCTTTCGGCGCTTTGCCGCTTGCAACCAAACCGCCGTGCGCATATACTTGCTCCGATATTAAACGATTACTTCTAAAACAAGGAGCAATTTATATGACATTGCAGGTTTCACCTCAGACCAAACGGGTCTTTCACCTCTCGCTGCCCATCTTCGCGGAGCTTCTCTTACAGCTTCTGGTGGGCAATATGGACCAATTCATGATCTCCCACTTCGGCTCCGCCGCCGTGGCCGCCATCGGCAACGGCAATCAGGTGATGAACGTGGTCATCATCGTGCTCACCACCATGAGCACCGCCGCCACCATTCTCCTGACCCAGCACATCGGCGCGGGCCGGGTCGGCGAGGAATGCAGCGAGATCGTCACCGTGGCCGTTACGGTCAGCGCCGTATTCAGCTTTCTGGTGGGCCTGTTTTTGCTTTTAGAGCCGGAACTGGTCTTTCAGCTCCTGCGGACGCCGGAGGACGCCTTTGACGGTGCCTGCCTTTACACCCGCATCGTAGGCGGTACGGTACTGCTTCAGGGGCTGTATATCCAGCTCTGCGCCGTTCTGCGGAGCTACACCCTGCTGAAAGAGGTGGTGGTGCTCTCCGTTTCCATGAACCTTCTGAATGTGGCAGGCAACGCCATTCTGATCAACGGCTTCTTCGGCTTCCCGCAAATGGGCGTGGCAGGCGCCGCCGTATCCACCGTGATCTCCAAGGCTGTGGGCCTGACGCTGGCCTGCATCACCCTGAAACGCAAATGCACCGTCCGTTTTTCCCTGCAATATCTGCACCCCTTCCCCGCAAAGACCTTCCGCGCCCTGCTGGGCATCGCTCTGCCCTCCGGTACGGAGGCCCTGTCCTACAACGTATCCCAGACCTTCATCCTCCGTTTCATCAATCTGATGGGTGCGGCGGTGGTCAGCGCCAAGGTCTATGGCAGTATGCTGGCCAACGTGGCCTATGTGTACTCCATCGCCGTGGGGCAGGCCACCCAGATCATTCTGGGCTACATGATCGGCGGCCGGAAGCTGGACGAGGTCAGCGGCCGTGTCTGGTCCACCATCCGCATCGCGCTGGCTGCCTCCGAGCTGCTGACACTGCTGATCCTCATTTTCTGCGATCCCATTTACAGCATCTTCACCGATGATCCTGTGATCCACGCGCTGGGCCGGCAGATCCTTTATGTAGAGTTCGGTCTGGAGATCGGGCGGTCCATCAATATCGTCATGACCCGCTGCCTCACCACCGCCGGCGACGTCTGGTACCCTGTGGGCGTGGGCATTTTCAGTATGTGGGTCATAGCCGTAGGCGGAAGCTGGCTGCTGGGACACGCGCTGAACTGGGGTCTTGTGGGCATCTGGATCGCCATGGCCTGCGACGAATGTCTCCGGGGTGCGCTGTTTACGATCCGTTTCCGGAGCGGCAAGTGGAAGGAAACCCGGCTGGTGTCTGATTCAACGAAAGGAACCTGACATATGGAATTCAACAAGCAGACCGTGAAAGCCCTGTTGGGCGTTGTCTGCGGCGGCATTGCCTTCGCCGCGGCGCTGCTGCATCTGGATGTGGTGGCAGGCGCCGCCGGGTGGCTGCTGGGCATTTTGTCCCCGCTGCTGCTGGGCTGTGCCATCGCCTTTATTCTCAATGTCCCCATGCGGGCGCTGGAGCGCTGCCTGTTTCCCCATGCAAAAAAGGCCAATAAGCTCCGCCGCCCGCTGGCGCTGCTGCTCACCGTTGCGGCAGTATCCGCAGTGCTGGCGCTGGCGGGAATGGTGATCGTCCCCGGCGTGAGGGACGCTGTCACCTCCATCGCGGCGCAGGTACCGGAAGCCTTTGAGCGCTTGCAGGAAAGCGCCGCCCGCTTTCAGGAATACCTGCCCCTTCTGGCAAACCAGATCGAAGGGCTGTCTATCGACTGGGCCGGTCTTTCTCAGAAAGCCGTGGGGCTGGTCCAGAACTGGGGCAAGGGCCTTCTGATCTCCGGCGGTGGACTGGTCAGCGGCATCGTCAGCGGCGTCACTACCTTTTTCATCGGCCTGATCTTTTCTCTGTACATCCTGCTGCAAAAGGAAAAGCTGGCCCGGCAGGGCCGTCAGCTTTGCTATGCCTTTCTGCCGGAAGCCGCCGCGGATCAGCTTCTGAATATTCTGCGGCTCAGTGAGCGAACCTTTTCCAGCTTTCTCTCCGGTCAATGTCTGGAGGCCGTAATCCTTGGCACCATGTTTTTTGTATCCATGACCCTGCTCCATTTCCCCTACGCGCTGCTGGTGGGCGTTCTGATCGCACTGACCGCCCTGATCCCCATTGTAGGGGCGTTCATCGGCTGCGCCGTGGGTGCGCTTTTGATGCTGGTGAACGATCCCTGGCAGGCGCTGTGGTTCATTGTCCTGTTTCTGGTGCTCCAACAGATCGAGGGCAACCTCATCTATCCCCATGTGGTGGGCTCTTCCGTGGGACTGCCCTCCATCTGGGTGCTGGCAGCCGTGACGGTGGGCGGCAGTCTCATGGGCATTCTGGGAATGCTGGTGTTTATTCCCCTGTGCAGCGTACTGTACGCCCTGCTGCGGCAGCTCACGGTCCATCGGCTGAAGCAGCGGCGCGTCCCCGCCGAAAAGTGGCGGGAACCGCCCAAGAAATAAGAAAGCAGTTCCATATAACCGGCAAAAAAGCCAAGCCGCGAATGCGGCTTGGCTTTTTTGCGGTTTTGCGGAACATAGCCGGATACCGTGCACGAGGGGGCACCATCGTTCCGTCTGACGATTCAGATTCGTCAATTTCCCTCATCTATGATCGCTTTCCACTGGCGATACTCCGGGGTTTCATCCCACTCCAGCGCCCTGTCTATATAGAACTCTGCAAGCTCAAAAGACGCGGGCGGCGTCAATGCGATAAAAAGATAATACGCCATCAAAAACGCACAGTAGGCAGCGGTTTTCATGCGTTCTTTCCCTTGAAACCTATGCAGTGACGCCTCCAAAACGAAGAACAGGTTGAGCCGGTCTACTTCACTTGCGTCCCCGTAAAAGCAATTCAGGTCATCCGGTGTGAGCCCCAATAAGACGTTCTCCTCAAAATACGGATGTCCGAAATCGATCGTTATCTTCACAGAATTCGCCTCCACGGGGCCGTTCCGCCAGCTTTCCCGCTATTTCAACTGGTCCAGCGTGAGAGAAAAGCTGGGCATGAAGGTCTCCAGAAAATACGTCACCTCCGGCAGCTCGTATTCCTCCAGCGCCGCGCGGGTCTGTACGGCGGCGTCCCGGAACTCACTGTTCCCGGCCTTCAATTCCTCCACGCATTTGATGTAGGCGGACAGCTTGTCCGCCGCCTTCACCAGCCGCTCCGTCTCCGGGTCCGTCACCGTGAGGATGGGGGCGTACACCGGCTGAAATTCCTCCGGCAGCATATGCAGCAGCTTTTCCTCCGCCACCGCTTCCACCTCCTTGTAGGCTTTGCGGATGGCAGGGTTGTCATACTTGATGGGCGTAGGCATATCGCCGGTCAGAATCTCGCTGGCGTCATGATACAGCGCCGCCACCGCCACCGCTCCGGCGTCCGCATGGCCGCCGAATTTTTCGTTGCGGATCACCGCCAGGGCGTGGGCCAGCACCGCCACCTGATGGCTGTGCTCCTGCACGTTTTCCGGGGCTGTGTTCCGCATCAGCGCCCAGCGCTGGATGAAGCGCATCCGGGAGAGATAGGCGAAAAAGTGACTGCCGATCCTCATGTTTCTGCCTCCTGTTCCACGATTTCTCCCAACAGGGCCTCGCCGTCCACATCGGTGATCCGCACGGTCCGCAGTGCATTATGCAGCTCCGCACCGTCCACCAAAACTTCCATATAGTTCGGGGCGTGGCCGAAGAATTTCCCGTTTTTCGGCTGCTCAAACAGCACCGGATACGTCCGGCCCACGCAGCCCTCCAAATAGCTCCTGTGCATTTCCTCCGCCACCGCCGCCGCCCGGCGGGCCCGCTCCTCCTTGACAGCCTTGGGTACCTGTTCCATCTTGGCCGCCGGGGTGCCGGGACGGATGGAGTAGGGAAAAATGTGCATCTGGGCAAAGCGGCACTTCCGGATGAAGTCTAAGGTCTGCGCAAACTCCTCCTCCGTCTCCTCCGGGAAGCCGGTGATGAGGTCTGTGGTGACGGCAGGGCGGTCAAACCAGCGGTTCAACAGCTCCACGGATTCCAGATACCGGGCGGTATCGTACTTCCGGTTCATCCGCTTCAAGGTGGCATCGCACCCGCTCTGCATGGACAGGTGGAACTGGGGGCACAGGTTCGGCAGAGCCGCCGCCCGGCGGCAGAAGTCCTCCGTCACAGTGCGGGGCTCCAGACTGCCCAGCCGCAGGCGCACCTCCGGCGCCGCGGCGGGCAGGGCCTCCAGCAGGTCGATAAGGCTCTGGCCGTTCTTCAGATCGTGGCCCCAAGAGGAGATCTCGATGCCTGTCAGCACGATCTCCCGGTAGCCCTCCGCTGCCAGCTGCCGCGTCTGCTCCACCGCCTGTTCCAGCGAAAGGGAGCGCACCGGTCCCCGGGCGTAGGGGATGATACAGTATGTGCAGAAGTTCACGCAGCCGTCCTCGATTTTCAGCATGGCGCGGGTGCGGCCCTCCATGCCGCCGGCAGGCAGCACCTCAAACACCCGCCGCTCAAAGGACTTGTCAAGGGCCTCCAGATTTTTCTTTCCGGCGGCAGCCTCCTCAAGCAGGGAAATGAACCCCTCCCGGTCACCGGTACCGGCGATGAGATCCGCCCCCAGCTTCCGCACATCCTCCGGATGGGTCTGGGGATAGCAGCCGCACACTGCCACCACCGCCGCCGGATGCTGCTTCTGTACCCGGTGGATCACCTGCCGGGACTTCTGGTCGCTGACGGCAGTGACGGAGCAGGTATTCACCACATAGGCGTCGGCCTCGTCGGAAAATTCCACCACCTGATGTCCTTTTGCCCGGAGGGTCTGCTCCATAGCCTGCGTCTCATATTGATTTACCTTGCAGCCAAGGGTGTAAATGGCAACTTTCATAGGTTCTCCTTGCGTTTTCAGAATCGTTCTTATATAATGAATAATTACGCTATTGAAAGAGATTTCCGGGGGGATTCCCGTGATTTCCCTCCCATTATACGTTTATTTTCGGAATAGGGCAAGAGGAGGATTTTTTATGATCTATCTGGACCACGCCGCCACCACGCCGGTCCCCAAGGCTGTGGCGGACGCCATGTACACCGTGCTGACAGAACAGTACGCCAACCCCAACGCACAATATCCCTTCGGACAGGAAATGCGCCGCAGCGTGGAGGATTGGCGGGCTGTGATTGCCAAAGCCGTAGGCTGCGAAGCTAACCAGCTTTTCTTTACCTCCTGCGGCACCGAGGGTGACAACTGGGCCATCCGGGCCGCCTGCTGGCAGAACCGCCATGTGGGCCGCCACATCGTCACCACCGCCGTGGAGCACCACGCCGTCCTCAACTGCTGCCAGCAGCTGGAGCAGGAGGGCTGGGAGGTCACGACCATCCTGCCGGATCAAAACGGCGACATTTCCGCCGAATCCGTTCTGGCGGCGGTGCGGCCGGACACGGCGCTGGTGTCCGTGATGATGGTGAACAACGAGCTGGGCAGCATCTATCCCATTGCAGACATCGCCAAGGGTTTGAAGGCCGTCAATGAAAAAACCCTGCTCCACACCGACGCGGTCCAAGGCTTTTTGAAAGTCCCCTTCTCTGCCAAAGCTCTGGGAGCGGACTTCATCGCCATCTCCGGCCACAAGATCGGCGCCCCCAAGGGCATCGGCGCTCTTTATATCGGCCCCCGGGTTCGGAATCCCCGGCCCTTGCTGCCCGGCGGCGGTCAGGAAATGGGCCTGCGCTCCGGTACGGAGGCCACTGCCCAGATCGCGGGTTTCGCCAAAGCGGTGGAGCTGCGTTGGGACCATTTGGAGGACAAACTGCATCACATGGCAGAGGTCAAGGCCTACGCCGTGGAAAAGCTGACGGCCATTCCGGACCTCCAGATCATCGGTAGCGGCAAGGCCCCCCATGTCCTGTCCGTTTCCATGGCGGGCTGGCCCAGCCAGAACGTGGTGAACGATCTGGGCAGTCAGGGCATCTGCGTCTCCGCCGGCTCCGCCTGTCATCACGGAAAGTCCAGTCAGGTCGTGTCGGCTCTGGGCCTGCCTAAGCGGGTGGCTGCCGGTGTCATCCGGCTGAGCTTCGGCCCCGAGACCACCTTCGCCGAGATCGACGCCTGTGCGGAGGCCCTCCGGAATCATCACGATCACCGGATGCCCATGCTATAAAGCTATAAAATATCAAAGGAAGCAGACGCCCCCTTGAGAATTCCTCACACGGTTCACTGCTATGCAGAAGGTGAATTGCCGCAAAGCTGCAAGAGACGCCCCTCTGGAGAGCTCGCTACGCTCGCACACTTGTGAACCGCAAAGTATGTTTTGTCAGGTACACGCCCTGACAAAACATGGATTCCATTTATTATTCTGAATAAGGAATTTCATTTTATGAATTTCAGCTATCTTCGCCGGGAGCCCGGCTTCTACCGCCGGGTCTTTACACTGGCTCTGCCAGTGGTCCTTCAGAACCTCATCACCACCTCTCTTGGCTTCATGGATACCTTCATGGTGGGTCTGGTCGGTCAGGAGCAGATGTCCGCCGTCACCGTGGCCAATGTACCCATCTACATCATCCAGCTCATCGTTTTCGGTCTGCAAAGCGGCTCCCGCGTGCTCATCAGCCAGTTCTGGGGTCGGGGAGATCGGGAATCCATCAACCGGGTCATGGGTATCGGCTTCTTTGTGGCAGGAGGCATTTCCACCCTCTGCGCTCTGACCATGGGGCTGTTCCCCCGACAGGTGCTGATGCTCATTACCGACAATGCCCGTCTGGTGGAGTTGGGCACCTCCTACATCCGCATCGTGGGCTTCTCCTATATTCTCAACTCCCTCTCCTCCATCTACATCGGTATGCAGCAGAGCATTGAGAATCCCCGCTTCGGCATGACGGTATTCGCCATTTCCACCGTCTGCAACACTGCGGGCAACTACATTCTGATCTTCGGCAAGCTGGGTCTGCCCGCACTGGGGATCACCGGCGCCGCCATCGCCACCTTCTCCTCCCGTGTGGTGGAATTTGTCATTTCCCTTGTCTACGCCCTGCGCTGCAAGCAGATGCCCCTGATGCCCGCCTGTATTCTCCGGCCCGGCAAGGCCACCTTCCGCAGCTTTGTGAAATTCTCCACGCCGGTGCTGCTGAACGAGACTCTCTGGGGTACCGGCACCTCACTCTACACCGTCATCATGGGCCACATGGCGGGCAGCACAGACCTGATCTCCGCCTATACCGTGGCAGGCAACATCGACAAGATGGTGACGGTAGCCATCTTCGGCGTGGCAGCGGCAGCCGCCGTGATCGTCGGCAAGGAGGTTGGCATGGGCGGCAAAAACGCCTATCCCATTGGTCAGACCCTGACCTTTGTGGCCTTTTGCACCGGCTTTGGTGTCGCAATAGCGGAGCAGCTGCTGTTCTGGCTCGTGCTGAAGCCCCACGTGCTGCCTCTGTTCTCCATGACCGCCGCCTCAGCGTCTCTCTGCGTGACCATGATGATCTGCTACTCCATCTCTGCCCCGCTCCACGCCTTTGCCACCACCGGCATCGTGGGCGTTCTCCGGGGAGGCGGCGATGTGCGGATCGCCATGCTGATCGACGTTCTCCCCCTGTGGTGCTTCACCCTGCCGCTGCTGGTGCTGCTGGGGCTGGTACTCCACGCTCCCATCGCCATCTTCTGCTTCATCATGGCCACGGAATCCGCTTTGAAGGTTCCCTTCGGCCTGCACCGGATCCGCGGCGGCAAGTGGATCCATGACGTGACCCAAGATCTGAACGCATAGGAGGGATCGTATGAAATCTCTGTTCCGCTGTCCTGTCTGCGGCGGTCCGCTGGACCGGGAGGAACGGGTCTACCGCTGCGCTGACCGACACAGCTATGACATCGCCAAGGAGGGCTACACCTATCTGCTGCCCCCCAATCAGAAGCACTCCGCCGATCCCGGCGATGACAAGGCTATGTCGGCAGCCCGCCGGGATTTCCTATCCAAAGAGTATTATATGCCGCTCTTAAATACGCTTTGTAGCCGGATTTTGCCGCTTGTGGGCGAGCATCCGGTGATTTTGGATGCCGGCTGCGGAGAGGGGTACTACACTGCCGGCATCCGGGCAGCCCTGACTGCCGCCGGGAAAACGCCCGCTATAGCCGGTATCGACATCTCCAAATCTATCCTCCGGCTGGCCGCCAAACGGGAAAAGCAGGTGGAGTTCGCGGTGGCCTCCTGCTATCATCTTCCCTTTGCGGATGAAACAGCAGACCTGCTGCTGGACTGCTTCTCCCCCTTGGCCATTGACGAATTCCGCCGGGTCCTGAAGCCCGGAGGCCATTTTCTCTATGTGGTACCCGGCGCCGACCATCTGTGGGAGCTGAAGCGGGTCCTCTACGATGCGCCCTACCCCAACGAGGAAAAAGAGACTCCCTACGAAGGCTTCACCTATGAGGCCATCGTTCCGGTGGATTTCACCCTCCATCTGGCAAATCAGGCGGATATCCAATCCCTCTTTCGGATGACGCCTTACTGCTGGAAAACCCCCAAGGCGGGCGTAGAGCGGATGGAAGCGTTGGAAAATCTGGACTGTCAGGCGTCCTTCCGCATCCACATCTTCAAAAAGCTGTAAAAAATACGGGCCGGTTTTGAAAACCGACCCGTATTTTTGTCCTTCTGTTAGACGGTCTGACCGGCCAGCCGCAGCCCCCGGCCAAAATCCTGAAACGCCTTTGTGATCAAGCCCTGACCAACGGTGTTGGGGTGGGTACCATCGGCGCAGAGAGTCTGCTCCAGATGGCCGTAGTCCAAAAAGGCTCCACGGACATCCACCAGCGGCACATTTTCCTCCCGGGCCAAACGCTCCACCGCACGGGAATACCGCTCCTGCCAGACGTAGATGTTGCCCACGTCTCCCAGCCAGCGCATCACAGCCTCTTTGTCCAGATCTCCGCACCACCAGTTGAAAAAGCGCTCGCTGTCCAGCGGCGGCAGGTTGGTAAGGATGGGCCGGATACCGTGGCTCCGTACCCGCCGGATCATCTCCCGGTACAGCTCCACAAACTCCGGCAGCGGCACGTTGGGCTGATGGTCCCCCGTGGGGTCCTCCGCGATCTCCTTCCAGCGGAAATCGCAGTCATTGCCGCCGAAGTCCATCACCATCATGTCGCAGGGCAGCTTCCGGGCCAGCATCCGGTCCAGCAAGCGGCTGCCCTTGCGGACCGTGGCTCCAAAGTGCGCGTCATTATGAATGGAAAGCTGAAATTCCGATTCCAAAGCCTCCATATTGATCTCATTATGAGTACGATAGCGCCGGTCACCCAGATCTACCTGAATTCCCTTTAAGATGGAATCCCCTAACAGGGTCACCTGTCTGTTCTGTACCATACGATCACCTCATTGCCGTGTAATATAGTTTTCAAAACTATATTACATAGTATTCATGGTTTTGTCAAGAGCTATTCTTCAAAACGAAGGAACCATGACCCCGGCAGTCTGCTCGGTCAGCTCAAACGCCGCCCCTTGCAGATGGTGGACCTCCTCCGCGGGCCACAGCTCCAGAAACGGCTCCACGCTGTCCACCTCCGTCAGGCCGTAGGGCGCGTGGTGGTAGTGCATGGGCACCACGCAGCGAGGATGCAGCGCATCGCACACCGCCTTTGCTCCGGCGGCATCCACTGTGTAAACACCCCCGACCGGCACCAGCACGGCGTCCACCGGGCCGATGGCCGCCGCCTGCTCCGCCGTCAGCTGGTGCCCCAGATCGCCCAGATGGACCGCAGACAGGCCGCCGGCTGTAAAAATCCGGATCGTGTTGGTCCCCCGCAGCGCGCCGCCCCGGTCATCATGAAAGGTCTCTACCTCCCGGACCGTAAACGGGCTTTCCCGCTCCGGCAGCAGCTCCACACAGTCTGTGGCGTGATGATCAAAATGGCCATGGCTGCAAAAAACGGCGTGGGCCTGTATGTGCAAAGGCGGGGACCCCGCCACGCCGGTATACGGATCCAGTACAATGCGATAGCCGTCCTCCTCCAAAAGAAAACAGGCGTGTCCCAGCCAGGTCAGCTTCATAACGATCCCTCCTAAAATATCAGAAAAGGCAGCGGTCTCCCGCTGCCTTTAGTCTATCAGGTATCACCGGACTTGTCATCCGGTTTTACATCGTTTTTCTTCTTGAACAGCGGTTTTTTCATTCCGCTCCGCCGCCGGATCTTCCGCAGGATGACCACCGCCGTCACGATGATGACCACCCACAGGATCAGCCACATCCAGCTGTACGCCAGCGCCACGGCGAAGTCCTCCATGCCGTTCACAAAGGAATGCCAGCCCCGGCTCATAGCGCTGCTCAGGCGATCTCCGAAATTCTCCGGCAGTTCCTCCGTGTCGGAATACTTATAGACCTCCGACACATGGACGTTGATGGTGGCGAAGTCCACCAGCGCGTCATAGTGCCGCAGGGTGCCGGAAAGATCCTCAATATTCCACTCCGTTTCGGAAATAGCGGACTCAATGGTGATGATATCCTCCATATTTTCCGCCTGAGCCAGTAGCTTTTGCAGCCGCTCCAGCTTGATCTGCTGGGTCTTCAGGCGGCCTGCCGTGTCATAATAGGTCTCTGTGATATTTTCCAAATTGGTGTTCCGCCACGTCACATGGGCAAGCTCCCCGGCCTGATCCAGAAAGCTCTGAAACTGAGCGGAGGGCACCCGGACGGTATAATCCGCCCACCGGTAGCCCCGGCTCCCGCCGCCTACGGTGCTGCTCTCCAGATAGCCGCCCTTGGCCTCCGCCAGCGATGCCAGCGCCTTGACGGCCTCGTCAAACTCCGTGGTCTCCAGATTGATGTCCCCGGTGTAGATGATCTTCTGGTTTTCCAGAACACCTCCGCCGCTGTCCCGACCCTCGTCATCATAGCCGTTGGTGTCAGCGTCGAAATATCCCTTCTCCTCTGTCACGGCGGGGCTTTCCGCAGGGTGGTCGTTGGCGCTGGAATCAACGGAAGCCGCAGTTTTGCTGCTGGCTCCGCAGGCAGTCAGGCTCAGGAGCATGGTCAGTGCAAGAAAACAGACAAATAACCTTCTTTTCATAGCGCTTCCTCCTTTTCAGCGGTCGTGCCGCTCTTCTACTTATATAGACGAAATTCCCGCCAAAAAGTTCCGCCGCTCTCAACATTTTACCGACTTGTATTTTTCTGCCGCCTGCTGTAAAATGAGGCCAATCGGGAATATGTTTGATCTTTAACGGGATTTTTACAAAGCTATACGATTCAGGAGGAAACTGCAATGACTTATCAGGAAGTTTTGGAGCAGGCCCGGACCTGCATGGGCAAATGCCACGCCTGCCCTGTGTGCAACGGCCTCGCCTGCAAAAACACGGTCCCCGGTCCCGGTGCCAAGGGTCTGGGCACCGGCGCCATCCGCAACTACCAGAAATGGCAGGAGCTGTGCGTCAATATGGACACCATCTGCGAAAACGGTGATGTGGACACCTCTTATGATTTTTTCGGCCACAAGCTGACGATCCCCGTAATGGCCGGCCCCGTTGGTGCCGTGGCTATGCATTACAGCGACAAATATGACGATCTGCGCTATAACAATGTACTGGTGGAGGGCTGTGCCAAAGCCGGTATCCTCGCCTTCACCGGTGACGGCACCAATCCCGCCGTCATGGAAGGCGCCGCGGATGCCCTGAAAGCCAACGGTGGCTGCGGTGTTCCCACTGTGAAGCCCTGGAATCTGGAGACCGTCCGTCAGAAAATGGATCTGGTAAAGGCCGCTGATCCCTGCGCCATCGCCATGGACATTGACGCCGCCGGTCTGCCTTTCCTGAAGGGGATGACTCCCCCCGCCGGCAGCAAGACCGTGGATCAGCTCAAGGACATCGCTGCCATGGCAGGCAAGCCCTTTATCCTCAAGGGCATCATGACGGTGAAGGGTGCGGAAAAGGCCCTGGAAGCCGGTGCCGCTGGTATCATCGTCTCCAACCACGGCGGCCGTGTGCTGGATCAGTGCCCCGCCACTGCTGAGGTCCTGCCTGCCATTGTGGACGCCGTGGGCGGCAAGATGAAGGTCTTTGTGGACGGCGGCATCCGCTCCGGCACGGACGTGTTCAAGGCTCTGGCCCTGGGTGCCGATGCGGTGCTCATCGCCCGCCCCTTCGTCACCGCGGTCTATGGCGGCGCTCAGGAAGGCGTGCAGGCCTATGTGGACAAGCTTCAGGCAGAGCTTGCGGACACCATGGCCATGTGCGGTGCTCACAGTCTGGCTGACATTGACCGCTCTATGCTCTTCGGCTTTTGAGTGACGTGAACGCAGATAAGATCCCTGTCCCGGCGCAGCCGGAGGTCCTGCTGCACTGTCTCATGGACATTGCGGAAGCGCTTCTGGCTGTGGGGGCAGAGGTAAACCGGGTGGAGGACACTCTGACCCGTATGGGCACGGCCTACGGGGCTGTTCGGATGAATGCCTTTGTCATCACCTCCAGCATCGTGGTAACCATGACGCTGCCCAGCGGGCGGGACATCACCCAGACCCGCCGGATCCTGACTCCCGGCGGCACGGATTTCACCGTTCTGGAAGCGCTGAACGATCTGAGCCGCCGGTGCTGCGCCGATCCTATTCCGCTGGATGAGCTGCGCCGGGAAGTTGCCCAGATCACGGCAGAAACCCCCAAGCCACTGCTGGTCTATCTGGGCAGCGCGCTGGCCGCAGGAAGCTGCGCCCTGTTTTTCGGCGGTTCCATGACGGATGGTCTGGTGGCTGCCCTGTTTGGCTTGGTGATCTGTCGCCTCCAGCGGCATTTTGGCCCTCAGTGCCCCAACCGCTTGGTATTCAATCTGCTCTCCGCTCTGGCTGTTGGCATCAGCATTACCCTGTGCGCCTTTTTCCTGCCGGAGCTCCACGCCGACAAAATCCTGATCGGTGACATCATGCTGCTGATCCCCGGTCTGGCCATGACCAACGCCGTCCGGGACACCATGGTAGGCTCCCCCATTTCCGGCGCCATGCGGCTCATCGAAACGCTGCTGTGGGCCGGGGCGCTGGCTATGGGCTTCATGAGCGCCTTTTTACTGATGGGAGGGATCGGACTGTGATCGTGCAGCTTCTCACATCTTTTACCGGGGCGCTGGGTTTTTGTCTGGTGTTCCACCTGCGTCGGCGGTATATGTTCGCCGCTTCTCTGGGGGGTCTGCTGACCTGCGGCGTCTATCTGGCGGCCGCCTCGATCTGGTCCGGTATCCTGCTCCCCACCCTGACCGCCGCCGCCTTTGCCGCGTTGTATGCGGAGTTTCTGGCTTGGTTTATGGGTGCGCCCGCCACGCTGTTTCTGATCCCCGCGCTGCTGATCCCGCTGGTGCCGGGGCGGCCCCTCTATTACGCCATGTACTATGCCGTTCAGCAGGACATGGATCTGTCGGCGGACTTTGCCCGCCAGACCGCTCTTTATGCCCTTGGGATCGCACTGGGCGCCAGTCTGGTGTGGGCCCTTGCCGATATGCGCCGCCACCTCAAGCAAAACGGTTTTGGAAATTGAATCCAGCAAAAACCCGCCGCTGACAAAAGTCAGCGGCGGGTTTCTTACTTATAGATTTACAATATTCGCCCGCAGGAGGTTCAGCTCCGTCCGGTCATGGGTCACCAAAATCACCGGCTTGGTTTCCGCCGCCGCAGCGACGCACAGCACTGCTCTCCGGCGATTTTCCTCATCCAGCCCTGTGAACGGCTCGTCCAGCGCCACGGCGTCTGATACTGCCAGCAACGCCCGGGCCAAAGCCAAGCGGCGCTTCATGCCTCCGGACCACGCCCCCACCGGCTTGCCCGTCTCCCAGGTCAGGCCCAGCGCCGTGAGCATGGCCGCCGCTTTCGCTTCCTCGTAGTCCGTCCCCAGCGCAAACCGGAGATTTCCCAAGGCGTCCAGTCCCTCTAACAGGCGGTCCTCCTGAAAAACGGCGCTCCAACGGACGGCCATTCCCATCAGTTCGCCGCTGTCTGGCTTTTCCAGACCCAACAGGATCCGCAGCAGGGTGGTCTTTCCCACGCCTGACGGACCCCACAGGGCCGTGACTCCCACACCGGCGGTAAAAGACACGTTTTCCAGCACCGGAAGGTC